>JGI24702J35022_10002784_pt1 | contig 10612 bp, 6 predicted proteins | sample TergutTh196P4_FD_35022 | JGI IMG/M metagenome (IMG submission 35022)
ACCGAACCAAAATAAAAGGGGGCGCCTGAATCGACCTTATCGTACAATGTCCCTGCGATCAGACTTGCGGGTAATAACGTAACGCCCAACACCGCATGATACAAACCGTATCCTGTGCCTTTCAATTCCTTACTCACGATATCGGATACCATTGCCTTTTGACTGCCATCGGTCAGTGCGCTGTAAAAGCCGTACAGAATGAATAACAATACAAAAACGCTTATGCTGTTGAATGTGCCAAAAAGAAAATAAGTAAGCGAATAAATCAAAAAACCAAGGATAATCAGTTTCTCGCGCCCTATTTTATCGGACAGTTTGCCGATGGGTATGGCAAATAAAACCGATACCANATTGAAAATCATATACACAAACGGGATATACCGGTTGTCAATCCCTGTTTCCGTTGTTTTGACGAGCAACAAAGCATCGGCAGAATTGCCAAGCGTAAACACAAAAACGATGACCAAAAAGAAATAAAAGTTTGCAGGCAAGCGTTTGAACGACGGATTACGTTTATTCTCTTTCTTCTCTGTTTTAGCCTCTTTGATAAAAACGGCAATCGCAGCCACTCCCATCAAAGCCGGAATGGTAGCAACAAGAAAAATATTTGTGTAGTTCAACGGGAAAAAGTAGAGCAAGACAAATGCGGCAAGCGGACCGAAAATGGCGCCGCTATTGTCCATCGCCTTGTGGAAACCGAAGTTTTTACCGGCTTCTTTTCCCTCTATCGAACCGCTGATCAGGCTATCGCGCGGCGCTGCCCTCAACCCCTTGCCTATCCGCTCGAAAAAACGAAGAAACAAAACCTGCACAGGCTTCCCGACACAAGCATACAACGGAGTGATCAATGCCGTAACGCCATAACCGATCAGCATAAAAGGTTTNTTTTTACCGATTTTATCACTCCAGTATCCNGAAAAGGTTTTGATCAAAGAGGCGGTACTTTCGGCAATGCCTTCGATCAACGCAATCGTCGTTTTCGATGCTCCGATTGACAGTAGAAACAAGGGCATTATGCTGTATATCATCTTTGTAGAGGTATCTGTAAANAAACTCGTCAGCCCCGTAAANAATACGTTCCGCTCNAATCCGAATACTTTTTCCTTTGTCATTATCAAATACGTCAATATACTGTCTGCAAAAATACAACTTTCGAATGGAGTCTGTCTCAAAAGTCAAAACAATTATGTATATTCGCACCGGATTATAAAGAGAAAAGCAGCCATTCAAAGAAATGATTGAAAAAATCAACCATATCAACCAATTTTACCAAACGGTTTTGAGTTTTTTGGCAAAAAGCAAAACGTATGTTTATTATACAAACAACAAACAGGAATCAGATTATTTGACGGAAATAGATGCCATTGTTGAAAAGATAATGAAATAAACAAATCGGAATTAAGATTTAAAACGAAGTNATCTTCCGAATTGTAACCTTTTCCGATTGTTNGCGTCCAAAGNATGAAATTGTATAAAAAAAGTNTCTTGATACGACCGGATGAGTTTATTACCCGATACCTATTATATTGAGAAGATACAAGCCGGTGAAACGGAGTGTTTTGCCGTACTGTTGGAACGATACAGCCGGTCTGTCTTTTCGTTGGTGGTAAAAATAGTCGGTAATGTGGAAGATGCGGAAGAACTAACCCAGGATGTGTTTCTGAAAGTATTTCGTTCGCTTTCCTCCTTTCAGGGATACAGTCTTTTTTCGACATGGCTCTACAGGATAACCTACAATGTGGCTATTTCGGCAACCCGGAAAACAAAGCATGAATGGCTTCCTATTGAAGAGTCGATGTTGGAGAAGATGCCGGAAAATGAAATAAGTGATGAATTGGAGCAATTAGAGCGCGAAGAACAACTGAGCAGGTTGGAAAAAGCAATGGCTCAACTTTTGCCTGATGAACGGGCGCTTATCACGTTTTTCTATACGCAGGATAAGTCGATCGATGAAATTGTTGCCATCACAAGACTTTCAACCTCGAATGTAAAAACAAAACTGCATCGTATCCGCAAAAAAATGTTTGTTTTGATGAAAGCGATGGAGTAATCAATAATAAATTATCTTTGTAAAAAAATAACTATGAGTCAAAAAGAACAAGACATCCTGAAATCAATGTTCAGCCATGTATCCGAAGAAATGTTGCCTCCTACCTTCCAATCGGAAACGATGCAACGAATCAGGAAAGAAGCCATCCGTGTTGAGAAACGAAACAAACGCCTTCAACTACTGGCTTTGATTGCCGCTACAATCATAACCATCTGTTTGGCTATAGCTGCGTTGATTTATCTGCATATTCCGCAAAGCATGCTTGAAATCCCACGAATTTCTTTCCCGCTTTATTATCTGTATTTTGGCTTCTTAGTCCTGATTTTGCTTGTTGCCGATCATCTGTTCAGACAACATTATTATAAGAAAACCGTAAGACCGTAAGAGATGCTAAAGACTACCGGCTAAAAACCGGAAGAACATAAAAAAACTTAAATATTTTATTTTTTTGTTTTTTCCCTTCCTAAATGGCAAATTTCCGGCGAAAAAGTATTACCTTTGCGGCACTTTTTTTGAGAAATATAACTAATTGTCTAACTTTTAATTAAAAAAACGGAGTATTAACATTTTAACATGGAAAATTTAAACAACATTATTCCACTCGAAGACTTTGATTGGGATTCTCTGGATAAAGGAGAAACTTATAATGAGCAAACCAAAGATGATCTTGTAAAAACGTATGACGAAACCTTAAACACAATGAAAGACAAAGAGGTAGTCATAGGTGCCGTCACAGCAATGAACAAACGTGAAGTAGTCGTAAATATCGGCTTTAAATCAGATGGGGTCGTACCCATGTCTGAATTTCGGTATAATCCTGATTTGAAAATAGGTGATGAAGTAGAAGTATTCATCGAAAATCAAGAAGATAAAAAAGGACAACTCATCTTATCACACAAGAAAGCACGTGCTTCCCGTTCGTGGGACAGGGTAAACGAAGCGCTTGAAAATGACGAGATTATTAAAGGTTTTGTCAAATGCCGGACCAAGGGAGGTATGATTGTCGACGTATTTGGTGTCGAAGCATTTTTGCCAGGTTCCCAAATTGACGTGAAACCGATTCGCGACTACGATGTATTTGTTGGTAAAACGATGGAATTCAAGATAGTAAAAATCAATCACGATTACAAAAACGTCGTTGTATCCCATAAAGCGCTGATTGAGGCTGAACTCGAACTGCAGAAGAAAGAGATCATTTCCAGATTGGAAAAAGGACAGGTATTGGAAGGTGTCGTGAAAAACATTACTTCTTATGGAGTCTTTATCGATCTGGGAGGTGTTGACGGTTTGATTCATATTACCGACCTTTCATGGGGACGCGTTACCCATCCGGAAGAAATCGTGCAACTCGACCAAAAAGTCAATGTCGTCATTTTGGATTTCGACGATGAAAAGAAACGTATCGCCCTCGGTTTAAAACAGCTAACTGCACATCCATGGGATGCATTAGATACGAACCTGAAGGTTGGTGATAAGGTGAAAGGAAAAGTAGTTGTCATGGCCGATTATGGTGCATTTATCGAAATAGCTACAGGTGTGGAAGGTCTGATTCACGTATCTGAAATGAGTTGGACACAACATCTGCGCAGCGCGCAAGACTTTATGAAAACAGGTGATGAAGTGGAAGCAGTCATCTTAACATTGGATCGTGAAGAACGGAAAATGTCGTTAGGCGTTAAACAACTGAAAACCGATCCGTGGGAAAATATTGAAGATAAATTCTATGCGGGTTCAAATCATGCGGCAAGAGTACGTAACTTCACCAATTTCGGCGTATTTGTTGAAATCGAAGAAGGAGTTGACGGTTTGATCCATATTTCAGACTTGTCATGGACAAAGAAGATCAAACATCCAAGCGAATTTACACATATAGGCGCTGAAATTGATGTTCAAGTACTTGAAATAGATAAGGAAAATCGTCGTTTAAGTCTTGGTCACAAACAATTGGAAGAAAACCCATGGGATGTGTTTGAAACACTCTTTACGGTCGGCTCCATTCATGAAGGGACTGTCATTGAAACATTAGATAAAGGAGCTGTTATTTCATTACCTTATGGTGTGGAAGGTTTTGCAACGCCGAAACATTTGGTGAAAGAAGACGGTTCTGCTATCGTAGTGGATGAAAGACTATCATTTAAAGTGATTGAATTCAATAAGGAAGCCAAACGAATCATTCTTTCACATAGCCGTGTTTTCGAAGATGAACAGAAAAGTATGAAAGCGCGGGAAAGTAGTGAAAAAAGAGGTGGAAAGGGATCAGCCAAACAAGATCCGGTTGAAACCATCAGTTCCGGTATCGAAAAAACCACCTTAGGCGATATTGAAGAGTTAGTTGCCTTGAAAGAGAAGATGACAAGCTCCAAAGCGAAAAAAACAAAATCAGAGAAACAACCTGCCAAACCGGAAATAAAAAAATCGAAAGATGAAAAACCGGTAGAAAAGGAACAAGCCGTCTTACCTGAAGAAAAAGTAGAAGTTGAAGNAACAAAAGAAAATCAGAAGACAGAAGAACCGGAAGTAATGGCAGAAGTTGTGTCGCCTGAAATAATGACAGAGGTGGAAACCCCGGATATCCATACAGAAACGGAAGGATCTGAAGAAAATATGGAAGTGGCAGAACCGGAAGTGAAATCCGGAACTGACAATCCTGAAGAGGAATAAATGAGAATATGTATAAAAAGAGGCTGGAGATATTGTATGACAGCCTCTTTTTTTATTTTTACTTAACAATTAAATAAACATCTATTATGAATTATAAAATTATTACTTTTACTGTATTACTAATCATAGGAGTATGTTGCAGTTCACCGGATTATCTTCAGGTTTATGATTTACGCTGTGAAAATCTGACCGATCCTTTAGGGATTGATACCACTTCCCCACGTTTTAGTTGGAAACTGTCGTCCGACCTGAATGGCGCTACGCAAAAGGCATACAAGATATTAGTTGCCACCGACAGNCTGTTGTTAGAACGGGGAAAAGCCGATTTATGGGATTCGGGAAAGGTTCGATCGACTCATTCGATCATGGTTCCTTACAAAGGGAAGGAATTACAGACACGTTCACGTGTTTATTGGAAAGTCGGTGTATGGGATGAAAAGAACCAACAACCGGTTTGGAGTAACATCACTTCCTTTAGCATTGGCTTGCTGAATCCAACCGACTGGACAGCTTCTTATATCGGGTTGCCCGAAGAAGCCGGCAATCCTGNAAATCCGTTATTGCGCAAACAATTCGATATCGACANTCCTTCCGGAAATATATACCTGCACATCAATTCATTAGGATATCATGAAATCTATCTCAATGGTCTAAAGGTGGGAATGGATGTTTTGTCGCCTTCCGTCACTCAATTCAATAAACGGTCGCAGGTGGTGACTTATGATGTTTCCAACTACATCCGGCAGGGGCGCAACGACTTGGTAATATGGTTGGGACGCGGTTGGTACCAATCCGGATTGCCGGGTGTCGTCTACCAAGGTCCATTGGTTAAAGCCCAAATGGAAGCGCTCGTGAATGGCAATTGGGAAATCCTTTTAACTTCTGACGCTACATGGCTTTGCAGAGAGAGCGGATATACGGGAATCGGCAANTGGCGTGCACACCGGTTNGGCGGAGAACGCGTTGATGCCGGTATGTTATTAGATGATTTTACGGCTTCTACGATTGATGTCGTCNCATGGAGCGCTGTCAAACAAGTNGAGGTGCCGGCGCATGCCGTCACACCCAGGATGACCGAACCCAACCGGATACAGGAGGAAATAAAACCAATACAAATCAGCNCATTAGAAAAAGATAACTGGCTTGTTGATATGGGTAAAGTTTTGACAGGTCAGGTAGAAATCACTTTTCCGACATTAAGGGAAGGTCAGGAAATTGTACTCGAATATGGCGATCATTTGGTTGAAGGTCAGCCGGCTAACCAGGGACAGATTGATCGTTATATATCATCAGGCAAAAACAAAGAAGTGTTCAGGAACGTATTTAATTACCACGGGTTCCGGTATATCAAAATATCGAACTTACCTGCGCAGCCATCTCTCGACGATATCCGTGCTTACCTGATTCATACCGATTATAAGGAAGCGGCTGCCTTTCAATGCTCCGACCCCGAAATGAACGCTATCCATGACATGATACAGTATGCCTTGCGTTGCCTGAGTCTGGGAGGTTATTTAGTTGATTGTCCGCAGATCGAACGGCTCGGATATGGAGGTGATGGTAATGCTTCGACACAAACCGCACAAACCATGTTCGACCTGTCGCCCCTGTATGCCAACTGGATGCAGGCTTGGGCTGATTGTATCCGCGATGACGGCGGAATGCCGCACACGGCTCCCAATCCCTACAATGCAGGAGGAGGACCTTTTTGGTGCGGATTTATCATCACCGCTTCGTGGAACACCTATATCAATTACGGTGACTCGCGGCTGATCACAACCTACTATCCGGTGATGCAACACTGGCTCGAATATGTGCAAAAATATACGGTGGATGGTTTACTTGAACAATGGCCTGACACGGATTACCGTAACTGGTATCTGGGCGACTGGGCTACTCCCGAAGGCGTCGACCAGACGGACAAACCTTCGGTCGATCTGGTCAACAACTGCTTTATCAGTGTATGTTATGCCACGATGGAAAAAATTGCCCTGTTTTTAGAGAAAATAGAGGATGCTGCTATCTATGCCCAACAAAAAGAACAACTCCGCAAATTGATACAGGAACGTTTTTTCGACAGTACCCTCAACAGTTATGCAACCGGTTCGCAGATCGACCTTATCTATCCGATGTTGGCGAAGGTTACACCCGAATCGCTTATCCCTGTCGTGACACAAACCTTATACAACGAAACAGAACAAAACAAAAACGGACATTTAGCCACCGGATTGGTGGGTATTCCGGTTCTGGCGGAATGGGCTATCCGNAATCGTTCGGTAGATTGGGTTTACGGTATGTTGAAAAAGAAAGATTACCCCGGTTANCTNTATATGATTGAAAACGGAGCCACTGCCACGTGGGAACACTGGAATGGAGCACGCAGCCATATCCATAACTGTTATAATGGCATTGGCGCATGGTTTTACCAAGCGATAGGCGGTATTCGTCCCGACGAAGATTCTCCAGGATACCGGCGTGTAATCATAACCCCGCAGGTCCCCGCAGGAATCACCTGGGCAAAAACTTCAAAGGAAACACCTTACGGCAGGTTGGTTGTTGATTGGGAGCTTATGGATCAGAAACTTACTATGGCGTTGACCATACCTCCCGGATGTACGGCATTGCTTGAATTGCCTGAAAATGTCAGTGAATATACCATCGATGGCAAAACGGAAGTAACTGCTTACGAAATAAAAAGCGGTAAATACCAAATAACTTACCCCATACCATAGAACAATGAAAAAACAATATTCAACTTTGCTGATTTTACTTTTCTTCTGTGCTTGCCATACGCAAACAAATGTGAAAGAATCGCAGGTACAATGGGTCAAATACGAAAATAATCCGGTATTGGGAGGCGGCGACCTGGGTACCGTTTTCGATATTTCTGTATTGAAGGAAGGCAACGAATACATTATGTACTCTTCATGGCGTCCCAAAAGAAGCGTAGCCGTTTCGACCAGTGCCGACGGGATGAACTGGACAATGCCTGAAATTATTTTAGGTCCCAATTCGGAAACCGACTGGGAAGACGATATCAACCGTCCGGCAGTGGTCAGTAAAGATGGTCTGTACCACTTATGGTACACAGGACAATACAAAGGTCAACATTCATGGATTGGTTATGCCGTCAGCGAGGACGGCAAAAACTTTGTCCGGCAAAGCGATACACCTGTTTTATCCCCTACCGAACCATGGGAAAAGGTTGCTGTCATGTGTCCACATGTGATCTGGGATGAGCAGGAAACAATATTCAAAATGTGGTACTCCGGTGGTGAACAGTATGAACCCGATGCCATTGGCTATGCTACCAGCAAAGATGGATTACACTGGAACAAGCATCTACAGCCGGTATTTGTTGCCGACCCGTCTAAAGAATGGGAGCAATATAAAGTAACTGCCTGTCAGGTTATCAAACGGTATAACGATTATCTAATGTTTTACATCGGTTTTCGCGATATCGATTTTGCTCAGATTGGCATGGCACGGTCGAAAAACGGGATCGACAACTGGGAACGGTTTGCCGGCAATCCCATCATCATGCCTGCCAAAGATATGTGGGACGAAAGCGCCACCTACAAACCTTTCGCCATACAGGCAGAAGACCGGTGGATGCTTTGGTATAACGGCCGGAACGAGCATTTGGAACAGATAGGATTAGCCATCCACCCGGGGAGTGATTTGGGATTTTAGTATGGTATCAACTATGAAGCGTTTTTATATTTTACCACAAGGTTCACCAATGATTTTCACAAAGAACACAAAGTGCATAAATTCAGGCAATTGTTTTTGTGAACTTTGTGCTTTCTTCGTGTCCTTTGCGGTGAAAAAAATATTTCGGAGTCGACTCGTATTTCAATGCTCAATTCTCCTGTTACTCGGTTGCAGCAGCCCATATGCTGATAACCGATTCATCCAGTTGTCTGTTCTGATCGATTATGTAGAAAAATTCAATGTCGCCGACGACGAACTGTTTACAACCTGTATCCCCAACAGTGAGTCGTTTGATTTTCTTGCATCCCATATTCCCCGATTCGAATGTCCTGATAAACAAATCGAAGAGACATACTATTTCCGCTGGTGGACGTTCCGGAAACATATCCGGCAAACACCCGAAGGCTTCATCATCACCGAATTTCTACCTGATGTACCGTGGGCGGGGAAGTATAACGCCATATCATGTTCAGGCATGCACCAGTTCAACGAAGGACGCTGGCTACATGACAGCCGGTATCTGCACGATTATGCTTACTACTGGCTCAGAAAAGGCGGCAGCGTCCGCAGTTACAGTTTTCCAATAGCCTACGCCCTGTACAGTCAGTATGAAGTCACCGGTGATGATTCCATCATCAGGGATTTATTGCCCGATCTGATCGCCAACTTCCAAGCATGGGAAAACGAACGGTATGACGCTTCGCAGGGGTTATTCTGGCAAATTGACGACCGCGACGGGATGGAAATATCTGTCTGCGGCAGCGGTTTTCGGGCCACTATCAACGCATACATGGCAGCTGAAGCCAATGCAATTGCCCTGATTGCCCGGTTAGCACAGCATCCCGACGCTCAAAAATTCATTGATAAATCGGATCAAATACGGGCAAATATGCTAAAAACGCTTTGGGACGATGAAGCCGGATTCTTCAAGGTATTGCCGCGTTACGGGAACGCACTGCTGTGTGATGCACGCGAATTGCACGGATATACCCCGTGGTGTTTTAATCTTGTTGATGATGAGAAATATGCCGGTGCATGGAAATATTTGATGGATCCATCCCATTTTTATGCTCCTTATGGCCCAACTACTGTCGAACAATGCCATCCGGGATTCAGCGTATCGTACGAAGGTCATGAATGTCAGTGGAACGGACCCTCGTGGCCCTTTGCGACCTCAGTCACTTTGACAGGTTTAGCCAACCTGTTGAACACCCAGAAACAGGATTATATTTCTAAAAACGATTACTTCCACCTTTTGCAGATTTACACCCAGTGTCATCATTTAACGAAAGAGGATGGTGCTGTCGTTCCATGGATCGACGAAAACATCAATCCTTTCACCGGCGACTGGATATCGCGTACCCGCCTGAAAACATGGGAAAACGGCACCTGGTCGAACGTTAAGGGAGGTGTTGAAAGAGGAAAGGATTACAACCATTCCACATACTGTGATCTGATAATTAGCGGACTGACCGGCATCAGGCCACAGGAAGATAATACGCTGGTGATCAATCCTCTTGTACCGGATGGGGTATGGGATTATTTTTGTTTGGAAGATGTGATGATTCACGGGAAAAGTATAACCGTTCTGTATGATCATACAGGGACAAAATATAATCAAGGGAAAGGTCTTATGCTCTTTATTGATGGCGTGCGAAAGGCTTCATCCCCCAAATTGTCGCCGTTGAAATGCAACTTGTGATAGGAATAATTATAAAAAAACAACCTGTTTTTAATATGTATTAATGAATTAATATTACCTTTGCAGGCAATTTATTCAAACAGAAAATTGTATAACATATTATATATTATAAAAAGATGAAAAAAACAAGTTTATTCGTAATGATTATGGTAGCAATCGGCATGATTGTTACTTCATGTGGAAAAGGAGTGAATACAAATGTAGGCTTAAAATCGGATGTTGACAGTGCATTTTATGCTATTGGAGTGAACTACGGTTCAGTACTGAGAGAGAGTTTGAAACAGTTACCCGGTTCGGACGGTATCGTAAATTACGATGCTGTAATTGCAGGTTTTGCGGCTTCGATGAAAGATGATGCGACGTTAAAGATGAAGCCGGAAGATGCTCAAATGTACATTCAAACTTATGTAACGGAAACAGAGAGGAGAGATGCGGAAAAAGGAAGAGCAGAAGGTGAAGCATTCCTGGCTGCCAATAAAACGAAA
>JGI24702J35022_10002785_pt1 | contig 10612 bp, 8 predicted proteins | sample TergutTh196P4_FD_35022 | JGI IMG/M metagenome (IMG submission 35022)
GAAAAGAATATGCGAATGGAATGGAAAATGCCTGATAATTTGTTGATTTACGGGAATTTCAATCTATTGTATGCCATTTTTAGAAATCTCACCGACAATGCCGTTCGGTATGCAGGAAACGATACTTCAATCCATATTCATTTGTATAATGAAGACAAAGATTTTTACTATTTTTCCTATTTTGATACAGGAGTCGGCATTTCGGAAGAGCATCATTTGAACCGTCTATTTGAGCGTTTTTACCGTATCACCGAAGGTCGCACCCGCGAAACAGGCGGCACAGGTCTGGGACTTTCTATTGTTAAAAATGCCGTTTTGTTTCACAAAGGAAAAATTGTTGCCAAAAACAAAGTTTCGGGCGGGTTGGAGTTTTTGTTTACGATAAAGAAAATGTAATATTCCCATTTTCGCATGTCTTCTTTTCGGTTTAAACAATTTGAAATCCAACACGGTAAAAGTTCCATGAAAGTGGGGACAGATGCGGTATTGCTCGGTGCGTGGACGGAAACAAACGCAGTTTCGCGGGTTTTGGACATCGGCAGCGGCAGCGGTGTTATCGCCTTGATGACGGCACAACGAACTTCTGCCCAGATTGTTGGAGTAGATATTGATTTTTCTTCGGTGGAAGAGGCAAAACATAACGCAGAAAATTCGGAGTGGAGCAACCGAATACAATTCTATTGTACTGATATTCAACAGTTTTGCGAAGAAAAAAACAAGCAGGCTTTCGATTTGATTGTTTCCAATCCGCCTTTTTTCGTCAATTCGTTGAAATCTCCCACAGTGGGCAGAAACCAAAGTCGGCACACGGATACGCTCTCTTTCAACGATTTGATAAACTCCGTTTTGCATTGTTTGTCTGAAAATGGGTCGTTTGCCGTGATATTGCCCCATATTCATGAAGAATTAATCGAAAATTTATGTCTTCAAAACCGATTATTTTGTTATCGAAAACTGCGGATTTGTCCAAAAGAGGGGAAGAATATTCATCGCGTATTGTTGCAATTTAAACGAAAAAAAGAAACCCTTCGCCAAGAAAATTTAAGCATTCGCAACGCAGAAAACAATTATACCGATGCATATAAGGAATTAACGAAGGCGTTTTATCTTTAAGAAACGGCTATTTGAGCGTTTCTTTCCATAGAGTTCATATGCATCTTTCTCTTCCCAAGGCAGTATCAATTCATCTTTTTCTTTTAGGTATGTCCATATTCTTGCTGTTAATTTAGTGCCTTTGCCGCCTATCGTTTCAAAATAGCGGTAATGCCAAAGGTAAAACATTAATTTTTCATCATCGGTCTTACTTACTCCAAACCAACTATATCCAAAAGGATTTTCTACCACTTGCCGTTTGGATATTTTAGGATAATCAACATAATAAAAAGAGGAATCGCTATCGAAAATTACCGCAGAAGAATCCTCAAATCTTCTTATATCATAGATATTTTCAACGTTGAATAGCACAGTATCCGACTTCCAAAGCACATAATATCTGTTATTTTTCCAATAATATGAAATGCCTTGCTGTTCGGGCATATCAATTTTTGCTTTCAGTATAAAATTTAACAAATCGCTGTTGGGCGTGTTTAGTATTTCTTCGATTGCAAGCGGATTTATGGATTTGACTTTATTCTCAAAGCAGTATTTTTTTTCGTATCTAATATATTTCTGTGTTGATTTGATATTTTTTCGATTCAAGATAGCATATTCTACCAATTTCAGCGCTGATAGAATTTGGAGTTGACCTGAAGTATGTCGGATTACTATTGCATTATTTTTTGATTTTTTCCTGTATTTTGACATACCTCGAATGTATTGGACGTTGGCTGTGGTACAACTATTTTTTGATTTTTTTTGATATTTTGACACACTTTTGCCGTATGAAATTAAAAAGTCAGGGAAACAGTTATCTGCATATTGGTGTGTTTCAATATTAATAACTATTGGCTCTGTGTATTTTAAGTGTATAGACAGTAGTTCCGCCAATTTTCCCAATATCTCAGCCTTATTGTATTCTTCATTATCCTCACTTGATGTGCTGATTACTGTTACATTTCCATAATTTCGCACGCTGCAAAACAAAATATGTGCAGAAACCTGCCCTAAATTTAGACAAAACGCAACAATCAGCGTACAAATATATTTTCCCATGCTTTCTTTTTGTAACATAACGCATATTTTTATACAATATTTTGCGTTTTTCTCCGAAAGACACAATATTTATGCTAAATCTGCGTATGTTTGATAATTGCAACAAACATAGAAATAATATGACGCGGGAAATTACATATAGTTACACAGCATCTATCAAAGTCATCAAGCAGGCTATACTGCAAAGCCGCTATCGGGCTGCTGTTTTGGTTAATCGGGAAATGTTGATGCTTTATTTCGGCATAGGAGAATACATTTCTAAAAATAGCCGCGAAGGTTCGTGGGGAACGAATGCGATTGAAGTGATTTCGGCACAACTTCAAAAAGAACTACCGGGATTGAGAGGTTTTTCGACTACAAACCTAAAAAATATGCGGTTATTTTATGAAGCATGGCAACAAGTTATTCCTAATTCGCCAAATCGTCAGTTAGCAACTGACGATTTGCAAATCATTGATAATCAGAACACAAATAATGAAGTTATAATTCGTCAGATGTCGTCTGACGAATTAAACACCGACATAGCATTACGAAATTTTGTGTCCATTGGTTTTTCGCATCATATTGCTATTATTACAGGCGTAAAATCGCAGGAAGAGCGTATGTTCTACATAAATAATTGTGCATCAGGCTTTTGGAGCGTGGAAAAACTGCAATACAACATCAAAAGCAACCTCTACAACCAACAAGGAAGCATTATCAATAATTTTCTCAAAACAATTTCGGAAGCAGATTTCAGAGGCAAGGCACTGCGGGCATTTAAGGACGAATACCTGCTCGATTTTGTCAATACCGAAGACCCTGACGAAGACGATGAACGCGTACTTGAAAATGAAATCGTACTCAATATCAAAAAGTTCATTATGGCGTTGGGAACGGATTTTACATTTATCGGAAACCAACACCGCCTGATAGTAGATGAGAGGGATTTTTTTGTTGATTTGCTGTTTTTCAATCGAAAACTGCAATCTTTGGTTGCCATTGACTTGAAAAAGAAGGATTTTAGACCTGAATATGTTGGGAAAATGAATTTTTATCTATCGGCATTGGACGAATACGAAAAGAAGCCCCACGAAAATCCGTCTATCGGGATTATTTTGTGCAAAGAAAAGAGCAATAAAATTGTAGAATTTGCGTTTAGGGACACATCTAAACCAATGGGCGTTGCAACCTATCGAACAGCAAGAGAACTTCCGCCTGAGTATGAAGGTATTTTACCCAATGCAGAAAAATTAAAAGAATTATTAAAAGACTAAAATAGATGGAACGAAAATTAATGTCAGATTTGTTAAAGTGGAAAGACAAGAAAGGTAGAAAACCACTCTTACTTGAAGGTGCGCGTCAGGTGGGAAAAACCTACTTGCTTAAAGATTTTGGCAAACGGTATTTCAAAAATATTGCCTACATAAATTTTCAAAATCCGAGTGTAGAATTAATTGACTTGTTCAACGGTTCTATCGAACCCAAGCGTATTATTATAATGCTTGAACTCTTTTTGAACATAAAAATATCGCCTTCCGAAACCTTACTTATTTTCGATGAGGTTCAGGAAGTGCCGCGTGCATTGACTTCCCTGAAATATTTTTACGAAAACACTCCTGAATATCATATCGCCGCAGCAGGAAGTTTACTTGGTATTTTTCTGCACAAAGATACTTCTTTCCCTGTGGGCAAAGTAAACACGCTGAAATTAGAACCGATGGATTTTGAGGAGTTTTTGTGGGCAAACCAACGTGAGAATATTGTAAATTTCTTAAAATCGAACCCTTTTGAAACTACTTTTGACGAAATTTTGTCGGATTTGTTCAAACAGTATTTGTATATTGGCGGTATGCCTGAAGCCGTTACCGATTGGATTGAAAATCAAAATGTTGAAAACATTAATCTCATTCAGGAAGAAATTTTGAACAATTACCGCAAAGATTTTATTAAATACACCGACAACACAACAGCAATTCGTATCCGTCAGGTTTTTGACAGTTTGCCCGCCCAATTTGCCAAAAAGAACGACAAATTTCTTTATGGAGCGGTAAAATCGGGTGCAAGGGCAAGGGAGTACGAAATGGCTATCGAATGGCTGATAGATGCAGGTATTGTACGCCGTGTTAATCAGGTTAGTTGCGGAGATAAAATTCCGTTGAAATCTTATGCCAATCCGTCTGCATTTAAACTTTATTTTGTGGATATTGGACTGTTTCGCCATCTTGCCGAAATTCCAATGGAAGTAATAAACAGCAAAACCGCTATTTTTGCCGAGTTTAACGGCTTGGCGGCAGAGCAATTTGTGTTGCAACAGTTGGCAAAATATACGCTTTTCTATTGGACAGGCGGCGAAGAGAGCGAGGTTGATTTTGTAATGCAATATGGTGCAGAGATTGTTCCGATAGAAGTAAAAAGTGGAACGAATGTAAAAGCAAGAAGTCTAAAAATATTCCGAGAAACATATTCGCCAAAAATTAGTGTTCGTTTCTCACTGAAAAATACACGATTAGACAATGATTTGCAAAATATTTCTTTGTTGAATGTCTTTTTATTTGAGGTATTACTTGATAGGTCGTCCGAAAAATGTGTAAAACAGAGATGATATTACTCCGAAAAATGTGTAAAATGAGCGTTATATTACTCCGAAAAATGTGTAAAGATGAAAATTTTTCCCAATACAGAACAACTAAAAGAGTTATTAAAAGACTAAAAAATCAAAGAAAATGAAACACAAAACAACAAAATACGGATTATTAGTGTTGCTGCTTGCGGCGATGTCTTTAATGAATTGCAACGCACAGCATAAACATACGGCAGGCATAGTCGTGGATAAAATGAACGTTTTCTATGCGGGCATTTCCAATCCGATTACGATTGTAAGTTCGGTGCCGCACAAAAAATTGCACATTGATTGGGGCGGCGCTGCTGCAACTTCGCTTGGAGAAGGACGTTATGATGTGGAGGTGCCAAATACGTTTGTAGGGAGAGAAATCATTGTTCACATTTCCGCAGAGTTGAAAAAAGGAAAAATTGTGGATTTGGGAAACCATCGCTTCCGAGTAAAAGCCGTTCCTCAACCCAGCGTATTTGTCGGCGGAAATATGGTATCTGGCGAGTATCCCAAAGAGCAGATATTGGCAAATCCGTTTATTTCTGCAAGATTTCCCTCATCTTTCGACTATTCTTTACCATTGAAAATAGTTTCCTACAGAGTTGCTTTCCTTGATGATGAAGATGACCCTATTATCGTCAATGGAGCGAAATTCAGCGACAGCGTAATAGAAAAAATTCAGAACGCTTCTTCGGGGACTATCATTGTGTTTTCGGATTTTCAAATTCAACGCATAGCGGGAGAATGTGATATTGAGGAAGCTATTGTAATATCTATTAAGTAAAAAAACGAACCCGATAATTTGAAAAATATTAAAAAAAAATTGAATTAGCCGTATAATTCAAAATAAAGTGTATCTTTGCATTTCAGAGATGACGGGACTTGCAAAAAGGACTTTTATTTCTGTAAAACACTGGGGTTGTTTGGTTTTGACAACTCGTATGTGGGAATATAAGCACGTCGGACGTTGTAAGCAGGTTCCGCAATAGCCAACTTTCATGCCAAAATAAATGGCGAAAATAATAATTTTGCTCTGGCTGCCTAAACATTTTTAGCAGCGGGCTGTTTCCCCGAAAGCCAGTCTCTACGGCGGTCGGTACGAAGCATCGGAAAGGTAGAGATAGTTTTTAGGTTCCTCGGTATAAAGACGAAATTTTAGAGGATAAGTTTTTGTTTTGGGTTTAGCCTTTTACCCGACAAAGACCGACAATTAAACAAAGGATAAGCGTGTAGAAAGTATTTTCGCAACGTGTTTGGACGAGGGTTCGACTCCCTCCAACTCCACAAATCGCTGATAATCAGTCAGTTATAAACAAACGGACTGATTGGCTGTTGAAATCCGCAGCGTGCTAAATTTTGACCAGCACCACGCTTGCCTTATTAAAGTCCGCCGCTGCGTTAATCACCGTTTTGAAGGCATCGTACAGTTCTACGGGATATTCCATTTTTTCGTAAAATTCAACAATATCCACTTTAATCAAATTGCCGATGATTTCGGCTTTGGAAGTAAAACGGGCGGAAATTCCCGCTCCGTCGTCCAATATTACGTCCATATTCAGCGATGAAATATCTTCGCAGCGGTAACCTTCGGGAATGGTGAACTCAATCAAGCGGTAATAACCGTGCAAGGACTGTACATCAACAGGTTGCCGGCGTTTTTTGTCGTTGTACAGTTCCGATTGCTCGCCGATAAGTTCCCCGATATTGACAATATATTTGTCGTTTGCCATATTTACGGCATCGGTATGAGCCGTTGCCTCAAAATGAAACGGTTTTAGCAAAACATCGGCTTGAGCCGTATTTTTAACAGTACATTCGTCCACAACCGCATTATCGCCGACTTTTACAAACGTATTTTGAATTTCTTTTTTAAACTCATCGTTCACCAAATCGTAATAGGCTTGGTAATTTGCCGCAATCGCCCCGTATATCAATCGGTTCATTTGGTAATTTATCTGGTTGCCGTCTTTGGAAACGGCAGCCTTTATATACATTGTATCCATGCTGTTTTTCAACGGCACAGGCTCTATCAACCGCACCGACTGTTTGAAAGATTCTGCATCGCCGAGCCGAACTATTTTCAAAAACAAACCGTAATTATTCTGAAATTCCACAGGAATATAACCGAGCCGATAGCCGAATTCATCGGGTTTGATGTATTTTTTTAGATTGGGAAAATACAACAGAATGTCGTCCAAATAATTCCACGCATTAAAATCGGGGTCGAAGCGGTAATCGGTTTTATCACAGGACAATACGAACTCAAAAGGAAGTTCCGCCGTTTTGTATAATCCTGTCAATAAGCGGGCAAATCCTATTCCGTTGGCGATGTTGTTTTTCAGTATAAATTCCAGATTTTTTGCGCTGGGGTCGGACGTGTTTACATTGTTGATGTTCGATTTTACCCACAATTCTATTTTACGTATTTTTTCTTCTTCGTTCAAATTTTTCAATGCGATTTTTTTCAATGTTGCGGTCAGCAATTTGGTCTCTTTTTTATTGAGTTCCATATACGATTCGTAAAAAAACTGTGCCGCTTCGTCCAAAGTCTGCATACGTGTTATTTTATTGGCATAATTGTAGGCTAACGAATAGGTAATCCGCTTAAAATTGGCATAATTCAACGCCCAACGCTCGTTTGGCATCGCCGAAACACTGTCTAAAAACAAACGATAGTACCGCACAGTAGAATCAACATAGGACTCTTCCACAGGCAGCGTATCGTTGTGCGTTTTTGAATAGTTAGTGATGCTCCGCATCGTAGTATCTGCATACGGTTCTTCCACAGGCGGCGTATCGTTGTACGTCTTGAACAAAAACCGAAGATTTTTAGGGCAATACAGTTCAAAAGAAACATTGTAGGCAGGCACCTGCCACTGGCAATAATATGAACTTTGGACGTTGCTAAACGTAGCCTGCTGTTTTATAATGTAATAATACTCAACAATTCCGGGAACGGACGCACCTTCGATAGCGAACAGTTTGTTGTTTGAATTTTCGCCCTTGTCAATGGTCTTAATTCTGTTTTTCGACACTTCCGTTACCTTGCCGTCTTGGGTGATAAAACGTGCATTCATTTCCACAATGGACGATTCCTCCGACAGCGAAATGCTTATTTTATTGACGTCTTCCAGCGATTTATCGGTCAACGCCAAATATTTTTTGTGAACTGTAACAAACATTTCCAAATGCTGCGTTTTCTGATTGTACTGATATTCAATACAATGCTTTGACGCCAATATAACGGTATTTTCCTCGCCGTACTGTTCCAGATTGTAAGCCGAAAACGGAATGCTATCCCACTGAAAATCGGCATATTTCAAACTCTGCCCAAACGTCCACGCCGCCAACAGCATAAACAAACTAAATCCACAAATCTTCCTCATAAGAATTTTTATTTTATATTTCTATTACCTTTTTATTTCTGAAACGCAAAGATACACTTTTTTCTTAATAGGAGTTAGTAGGAGTTAGTAGGAGTTAGTAGGAGTTAAGGAGTTAAGGAGTTAAGGAGTTAAACGTAGGGGCAAAAGATGTTTTGCCCAATGAAGAGATTGAAATTGACATTTCGCAAAGGACACAAAAAACATCCCCCTACCCCCCTTCAAAGGGGGAATTTTCATACACAATCACAAAAATCACATAAATCACAGTTCAGACAAAAAAAATCATAATTCAAAATTAAAAAAAAATCCGCCTGTTTTTTTTCAAAAAATGCCGAAATTTTGCAAAGTGATGCTAAAAATTGACAAGCAACGAGGAGCAAAATCCAAAAAAGTATGAATTTTGTTAACTATTTTTTTATATAACACTTTCATACACAGCATTTTACGAAAAAAGAAAAAAAAGTTTTAACAATGAGCAAAAATTAAAAAAAATGTTGTATCTTTGCAGTTCAGATATCTTGATATATGAAAACAGGTACAGAAAAGAAGGAATTTGATTGTTTAAAGATGAAAGCGGAAATTCAGGCGAAAATATACGAGGAAATAAAGGATATGTCGGCGGCTGAAGAATTAGCCTATTTTAACGAAAAAGTGCAAAACAGTGCCTTATGGCAACGTTTAGTAAAACGAGATAACGAAAGAAATAAAATAAGTTGTAATTAATTGATACATAATTAAATAAAGTAAATAACATCTTAAATTAGATTAAAAATGAGAGTAGTAAAAATTGGTTTATTAGTAATTTGTTTTTTTGCATGTAGTTTAGGTGTAAGTGCCCAAATTTGGCCCCCTGCTGGTATGTTAGGCACAGGCGATAGTATTAGTCCTTGGGAAATTAATACTCCTGAACACTTAAATGCCTTAGCCGACTACGTAAACACAGGAAACGGGAATAGCACGAACGGCATATGTTATAAACTAACAAATGACATTGATTTAAGCGGATATAACTGGGTTTCTATAGGCTATAATGATGATCCACATATCTTTTCCTCTACCTTTCAAGGCTATTTTGACGGCAATAATAAGACAGTAAAAAATCTTACTATCAATCGTCCAATGGAAGTACTTTTGGGATTGTTTGGCTTTATATACAGTGCATCCATTGAAAATTTAGGAGTGGAAGACTGTAATATTGTTGGATTCGGAGTCCTCGGCGGGTTGGTTGGCGTTAGCCTTAATAATTCAACTATAGCCAATTGCTATGTTACCGGCAGTGTTAGCGGAAATGATAAGTTTATTGGTGGGTTAGTAGGAAGAAATTATAATTCGACCATTTCTAATTCTTATGCCGTAGTTAATGTAAGTGGAGAAGAATCTACTGGCGGACTGGCAGGATATAGCGGGCGATTTGGAGGAGACACAACCTCAAAGTCTATTATTTCCAATTGTTATGTTGCAGGCAGTGTAAGTGGTGGAATGGGGATTGGCGGCTTAGTTGGAGAGAATGGCTGGACTATCGTTTCCAATAGTTATGCTACATGCAATGTGAGTGGTGAAGAATATGTCGGCGGTTTATTAGGAGTTAATTTTGCTAACTCTTCTATCAGCAACTGTATAGCAACCAATGAATCGGTTATTTCTTCCGTAAACACAAGTATGATCAATCGTATTGCGGGATTTAATGAAGACGGGAGTATTTGCAATAACAATTATGCGCTTAGTACTATGGTAGTACAAAACGGTAGCGGAACTGTAAATATTACAAACGGATTAAATACGATAGCCGGTATGGAAAAAGATGTAAATATTTTGCAAAGTTTATTATTCTACACAACCACAGGAAATTGGTATAATAATACGACATGGGATATTACATCTTCTACCGCTGTTTGGGATATCTGCGAGGGTAAAACATTGCCTTGGCTGCGTTGGCAGAAAATAGATTGCAATAAAATAGGAATTGCAGAAGTAGTGGAAATGATTAATATTAAAATTTTTCCCAATCCTGCCCAGTCGCAGTTTACTGTAACAAACACGGAAAACGCTGATATACAATTGTTTAATGCCTTAGGACAGGAAGTTTTTCATACGTACAGCAAAGAAGAAAGTACGGTTGTAGAGGTCGGCTCTCTTCCGCAAGGGGTGTATATGCTCAAAGTGGTGCAAAAAGACGGTAGTTTTTCGGTGCATAAGGTGGTGAAGCGGTAAACCAAAGGAGTTAAGAAGTTAAGGAGTTAGAGGAGTTAGAAAGTTTATAAAGTTATAAAGTCAAATAACCAAATAAACACATCAACAAATAAACAAAAATGCTGCCCGCAGGGTAGCATTTTTGTTATGTCTGAACTGTAATTTTTCTGACAGCTTACTGATAAAGTATTAATGAGAGTGTTGTAAAATAGATATATTTTTATTATCTTTGCAAAAAAAAAGTTTATATGCAAGACATTAGATGTAAAAAGTGTGGTAGTAATAATCACGT
>JGI24702J35022_10002786_pt1 | contig 10610 bp, 6 predicted proteins | sample TergutTh196P4_FD_35022 | JGI IMG/M metagenome (IMG submission 35022)
TTGGACGAAGATATCGTTCGATTGATTTCGACCAAAAAAAACGAACCGGAATGGCTGCTTGACTTTCGCCTCAAGGCTTTTCGCCATTGGCAAACCATGACCATGCCCACATGGGCACATCTGACTGTCCCGCCTATCGACTATCAGGATATTATCTATTATGCCGCTCCCGGAAAGAAAGACAGCCCCGAAAGCCTTGACGAGGTAGACCCAGAATTACTGAAGACATTCGAGAAATTGGGTATTCCCCTCGAAGAACATAAGGTGTTGAGCGGCATGGCGGTAGATGCGGTGATGGATAGCGTTTCGGTAAAAACCACCTACAAAGACACGCTGGCTGAAAAAGGAATTATCTTTTGCTCATTCAGTGAGGCGGTCGAACATCACCCCGACTTGATTCAACAATACTTGGGAAGCGTGGTCACCTACCGCGATAACTATTTTGCCGCACTCAACTCGGCCGTTTTTTCCGATGGATCGTTTGTGTATATTCCGAAGGGGGTGCGTTGTCCGATGGAGTTGAGCACCTATTTCCGTATCAATGCAGCGAATACGGGACAGTTTGAACGGACACTGATTGTGGCCGACGACGAAGCGTATGTCAGTTACCTTGAAGGCTGTACTGCCCCTCAACGTGATGAAAACCAGCTACATGCGGCTATCGTTGAGATCATTGCCCACGAACGTGCCGAAGTGAAGTATTCAACCGTTCAGAACTGGTATCCGGGTGATAAGGAAGGTAAGGGAGGAATCTATAATTTTGTGACGAAACGGGGGCTTTGCAAGGGAGAAGGCAGTAAAATATCATGGACACAGGTGGAGACCGGCTCAGCGATAACATGGAAGTATCCAAGTTGTATATTAGCAGGCGATAATTCGGTCGGTGAATTTTATTCGGTAGCAGTGACCAACAACCATCAACAAGCCGATACGGGAACGAAAATGATTCACTTGGGCAAGAATACGCGAAGCACAATTGTCTCGAAAGGCATTTCTGCCGGATTCAGTCAAAACAGTTACCGTGGTTTGGTAAGGGTTTCACCGCGTGCCGAGGGCGCCCGGAATCATAGCCAGTGCGACAGCCTGCTGTTAAGCGCTACGTGTGGTGCACATACCTTTCCGTATGCCGATATCCAAAACGAAACGGCGATTGTCGAACACGAAGCGACGACCAGCAAAATCAACGAGGATCAGTTGTTTTATTGCAATCAGCGAGGGATAGATACCGAAAAGGCGATTGCATTGATTGTAGGCGGGTATACAAAGGAAGTGATGAATAAGTTGCCGATGGAATTTGCAGTCGAAGCGCAAAAGCTGTTGCAGATATCATTGGAGGGAAGCGTGGGGTAATTAACAATTGATAATTGACAATTGATAATTGACAATGTATGAAAAATAATGTAGGGGTGAACCTGCGTGTTCGCCCAATAGATAATTAACAATTGACAATTGACAATGTATGAAGAATAATGTAGGGGTGAACCTGCGTGTTCGCCCAATAGATAATTAACAATTGACAATTGACAATGTATGAAAAATAATGTAGGGGTGAACCTGCGTGTTCGCCCAATAGATAATTAACAATGATTAATGGTTTATAAGAAATATGTTATTAGAAATAAAGAATTTGTACGTAAGCGTTAATGGCAAGGAGATCTTAAAAGGGCTGAATCTAACTGTCAGGGAAGGGGAGGTTCATGCCATTATGGGGCCGAACGGTTCGGGAAAAAGTACGCTGAGCAGCGTATTGGTGGGTAATCCTGCTTTTAAAGTGACGGAAGGCACAATTCTGTATAAAGGCCACGACCTGATGACATTATCGCCCGAAGACCGCAGCCGCGAAGGTATCTTTTTGAGTTTTCAATATCCGGTCGAAATACCCGGGGTCAGCTTAATGAATTTTATGCGTACTGCCGTGAATGCACATCGTGAATACAGGAATCAGCCGCCGGTCTCAGCTACCGATTTCCTGAAATTGATGCGCGAAAAACGCGAGATCGTTGAATTGGACAACAAATTAGCCGGCCGGAGTGTGAACGAAGGATTTTCGGGTGGCGAAAAGAAACGTAACGAGATATTTCAGATGGCTATGTTGAATCCGACCTTGGCTATCTTGGATGAGACGGATAGCGGTTTGGATATCGACGCCCTGCGGATCGTTGCCAATGGCGTCAATAAATTGAAAACACCGGAAAATGCCGTCGTCCTGATTACCCATTACCAGCGACTACTCGATTATGTCCGACCCGATGTTGTTCACGTACTGTATAAAGGCCGGATTATCAAATCAGCAGGCCCTGAATTGGCGCTCGAATTGGAAGAAAAAGGTTATGACTGGGTGAAAGAAGAATGATATGGTTGCAGAAAAACAATATATTGATTTATTTACCCGCTATGACAAGGTAATAAACGCTAATGCGCCTGATGCGATGAACAGGCAGAGGGCTTGGGCTTTTGATCGATTCAAACAGGAGGGTTTTCCGGCGCAACAAGACGAAAACTTCCGGCATACTGATGTGAAATTAATCTTTAGTTCAGATTATGGGCTGAACTTAAACCGCTTATCCATTCCTGTCAATCCAAACCATGTGTTTCAATGCGACGTTCCCCAGTTGAGCGCATCTGTATATTTTGTCAACAACGACTCTTTTTATGCACAAAACACTCCTGAGCCCCAGTTGCCCGAAGGTGTTTTCGCCGGAAGCCTGAAAGTCTTTATGGAACAGTATCCCGAAATCAGTTCGCGTTATTATGGAAAGGCGGCTTCGCATGAATATGATGCCGTTTCGATGTTAAATACCATGTTTATTCAGGACGGTTTTGTGTTGTATGTGCCTCAAGGCGTGAAAGTTGAACGTCCTATACAGTTGGTTCAGATTTTTCGAAGTGATGTGGATCTGATGGCCAACCGCCGGATGTTGGTTATCCTTGAGCCTGATGCAAGCGCTAAGTTATTGGTCTGCGACCATAGCATCGACGAGGTTAAGTTCCTGGGAACACAGGTAATTGAAATATTTGCAGCTGAAAATGCAACGTTCGATTACTACGACCTGGAAGAGAGCAGTACTTCTACTACACGCTTTTCGGCTGTGTTTGTCGAACAGGCTGCATATTCGAATGTCTTAATCAACGGGATTACCCTGAATAACGGATTGACACGTAATAATTACCATATCTGCTTAAACGGCGAACATGCCGTATCCACCCTTTGCGGCATGGCCATATTGGATCAGCAACAGCAAGTCGATACCTATAGCCATATCACCCATTCTGTTCCTTACTGCACAAGTAATGAGTTGTTTAAAAACGTATTGGGCGATCAGTCGACGGGTGTATTCAACGGTCGTATATTGGTAAAAGAAGGCGCAGACAAGACTGTCGCTTTTCAGACAAACCGGAATCTGTGTACGACCCGCAAAGCTAAAATGTACAGTCAGCCGCAACTCGAAATCTATGCCGACGACGTCAAATGCTCGCACGGCATGACGATGGGGCAGTTGGACGAACAGGCGCTTTTCTATATGCGCACACGCGGCCTGTCGTACGACGAAGCACGTAGGATGTTAAGCATAGCCTTTACATCGGAGGTAATTGATTATGTGCGATTGGATATTTTGAAAGATCGCCTGAACGGATTAGTCGAAAAACGCTTTCGCGGCGAACTGGCACGTTGTGCCAATTGCAAAATATGTTAGTGTAAACTACCATGTATAGTACAACACGCGGTATTGTATTGCACATAACCCCTTACAACGACACATATTCGATCGTGCACATATATACGGAATTGTTTGGTCGTACGTCATACCTGATAGCCCGTCAACGAAAGCAAAAAACAAGGGTGTCGAATGCGCATTTCATGCCGCTGGCTGTTATTGAAATGGAAGTGGAGCACCAGTTGACAAGAGAGATACAACGCATAAAGGAAGTGCGGAGTTATTTTCCGTTGACAAGCATCCCATCCCACCCGATCAAAAACATCATTGCCCTTTTTCTGGCAGAAGTACTCTACCGTATCATTCAAACAAAGGAATCCGACCCTAAACTATTCGATTATATCTACCACTCAATCCGTCACTTGGAAATTCTCGAACAGGGAATTGCCAATTTTCACCTCGTTTTTTTAATCTACCTGACCCGCTACTTAGGTATTTTCCCTAATACACAATCGGACACGCCTGCCGGTAGAGTCTTCTTTGACTTGTTGAACGGTATATTTACAACTCAAATCCCTGCCCACCCTCATTATCTCAACAAAGAAGAAAGCATCATTTTCTCCCGCCTGCTTCGCATGAACTACGAAAACATGGAGTTATTCGCCTTTTCCCGCAACGAACGCACCATGATTGTCCGGCATATCCTCGAATATTACCGGCTGCATTCGATAGATTTCCCTGAAATCAAATCGCTCTCCGTGATGCAAAGCCTTTTTAATTAGGCAAGACAGGGCGTTGCCCTTCCCTGTTGCTTCTACCTATAAAATATCACTTCCCTACTACCTTCTATTCGCCAATCAANGCCAGGTAGTCTTCCACCGACAACAATGTATCCATTTCGGAGAGGTCGGCCGGTTTGATTGTAATCAGCCATCCGTCCTGATAAGGCGATTGATTGACTAACTCAGGTTGGTCTTCCAATGCCGGATTTACTTCCAGCACTTCGCCTGTAACGGGCATCAACAAATCGGAAACGGTCTTAACCGCTTCTATCGTGCCGAATACTTCTTCTTGTCCGATGGTCTCGCCTTCTGCTGTGATATCAACAAACACAATCTCACCTAATTGGTTTTGTGCATAATCCGTGATACCGACACAGGCTGTTTCGCCTTCGATCCGTATCCATTCATGGTCTTTAGTGTACCTTAATTCTGTTGGAAAATTCATGACATTTCTTATTAAATTATTATTGTTAAATTTTTAATTTTTTTTAAATCCTTAAATCTTTAAATTTTTTATTTTACAACCCTGTTAGGGTTATTTACAATTCTATCCTCATCCGCGCCACCGGAATTCCCATCTGTTCGCGGTATTTGGCTACTGTCCTGCGGGCAACGACAAATCCTTTTTCTTTCAGCAACTCCGACAATACATCGTCGGTAACAGGTTTTCGCTTGTCTTCCGCATCGATTGTCTCCAGCATGATCTGCTTCACCTGCCGCGTAGATATTTCTTCGCCGCTCTCATTTTGTGTTGACTCGGAAAAGAAGTACTTTAGCGGATAAATCCCGAAATTTGTCTGTACATATTTGCAATTAGAGGCACGCGACAAGGTGGAAATATCATATCCTGAACGTTCGGCCACATCTTTGAGTATCATGGGGCGAAGGTTGGATTCATCTCCTGTGAGGAAGAACTCCGATTGCAGCAGGACAATAGCTTCCATCGTACGTTGCAGTGTCTCATGGCGTTGTTTAATCGCATCAATAAACCATTGGGCGGCATCCAATTTCTGTTTGACAAACAGGATAGCCTCCTTCATCCCGGTAGATTGATTGGCTTTGTTGCCCATATAATCATGGAGCATGTCAACATATTCATGGCTGATATGCAAATCCGGTATTCCCCGCTGATTTAGGGTCAATGTCAATTCTCCGTTGTAGGCTTCGACAATAAAATCGGGCGTGATCTGGTTCATTGTCTGATCGGTTGAGCCGCTCCAACTGCTGCCTGGTTTCGGATTCAACGAGGTAACGACCGAAAGTATGTCTTTCAAATCTTCTTCGCCCAGATTGAACTGCATCAGTATTTTCTCGTAATGTTTCCTGACAAAGGCATCGAAACAGTGTGTGAGAATTTCAACAGCCTTTTTGACGTTGGCTGTTTGTTTCTTTTTCATCAATTGCAGCAACAGACATTCCTGCAAGCTGCGTGCAGCTATACCGGGTGGGTCAAAATCTTGTATGATCGTTAATACGGGCATGATATCTGTTTCCGTCACGTGGATGCCTGCCTTGAAAATCAAATCGTCTGTAATAGCCCGCAGGTCGCGTCGCAGGTATCCGTCATCATCAATATTGCCGATAATATATTCACCGATTTCATGATCTCTTTCCGATAACTTCCTTAATCCCAATTGTTCGAGCAAATAATCAGTCAAGGAAGGGCCAAGCGAAAAAGGTATTTCTTCCCTCCGGTCTGCCTTGTTACTCAGCTCTGTCAGTTTATAATCCGGTATATCATCTTCCGTTCGATAATCTCCCAATGAGATATCTATGTTATCATCATCGATCGAAGCGTTGTCTGTTGTATCAAATTCATTGCCTTCCAAATCATCATCAGTTCTATCTAACCCTTCCTCCAATGCCGGATTTTCTTCCAACTCCTGTTTGACCCGTTCCTCCATTTCAAGAAAAGGCAGTTCCAGCATCCGGATAAACTGAATCTGTTGCGGAGATATCCGCTGTTGTATCTTCTGATGTAAATATTGCTTCTGCATCGTAAAAATTGACTGAATACGTTAGAATCTTGTGGCAAAGGTACATGAATTTTTCTGTTTTCAAAAAAAACCCGACTACTTTCACAAGCAACCGGGTCGCAATGTTTACTAAATCTATTATTATGAAAAACAATTAAAAATGATTTCACATCATTCTTTTACTTTTACGATGCAAAGATAGCAATTTTGTTGGATTATACGCCAACGAACAATATTTTTTTGATTTTTCAGTTATTTTATCACATAATTATGCATCAGGCAAGTGAAAAAACGTCTTTATCCCGTGTTTTTAATTGTCGGGCTGGTGTTGTTGGCGTGCAGTACGCAAAAAAACACGAGCACGAACAGGCGGTTTCATGCCTTTACAGCGCGTTATAATACGTATTTCAACGGAAAGACATCATTCGACGAACAGTTAGCCTTGCTGCATACGGGATACAAGGAAAATTATACGGAACAAATCCTGATGTTCCCGATAAGCGCCCAGCCCAAAGATAAACAGGAAACAGGTGGCGTATTCGACCGTGCAATCGAAAAGGGGAATAAAGCCATCAAACAACATTCCATCCAGAAAAAACCGACACGAACCGCCGGCTGGCAAAACAGCCCCAAATTAGTGGCCATGCAGGAAAAAAACGAATACAATCCGTTCCTGAAATACTGTTGGATGCTCGTTGCCCAGGGACAGTTTTATAATGCAGACTTTCTTCAGGCATCTGCCACATTTTCCTATATCACACGGCACTATGGCGATGATAAGCAAATGGTGGCCGAGGCAAAGTTATGGCAGGCACGTTGTTATGCCGAAATGAACTGGTTGCATGAAGCGGGAACCCTGTTAGACAACCTCACCCAAAACGGAATCCCTGAAGCCAACCAAAAACAATACGACCGGTTCTATGCCGATTATCTGATTAAAGCAGGTGAGTTTGAGCAAGCCGTTCCTTACCTGCAAAAAACCGTTAAAACGGAAAAGAACAAACTGCAACGCACACGTATGCGTTATTTGCTGGGACAGCTTTATACCGGATTAGGACAGCAGGAAGAAGCCTACCGCATATTCCGGCAGGTTGCAAGCGCCAATCCGCCTTACGAACTCGAATTTGCCGCCCGTATCCGGCAGACCGAAGTCATTCCGTCAGCCAATTACCAGCAAGTATTGAAAATGCTGAGCCGGATGGCTAAAAATCCAAAGAATAAAGATTTTCTCGACCAGGTCTATTATGCCGTTGGAAACGTGTATTTAAACCGCGAGGATACGGTCAATGCCATCACAAACTATGCCTTAGCCATTGAAAAAAGCACCATGCACGGATTGGATAAGGCGATTTGTCAAATCCGGTTAGGCGATATTTATTTCACCCAACAAGACTATGTCAATGCCCAGCCCTGTTTCAGCGGAGCCATGGCAGGGATTCAGAAAGAATACAAGGACTATGAACGGGTATCGCGTTTATCGGCTGTTTTGGACGAATTAGTCGTATACGTTGAAGCTGTTCACTTGCAGGACAGCTTGCAGGTTTTGGCTAAAATGCCTGAAACTGAGCTTCATGCGTTAATCGACAAAATGATTGAAGATCTCAAGAAAAAGGAAGAAGAAGAGAAAAAGGAAGCCGAGCGGGAACAGTACCTGGCGCAGCAAGGTTCGTATGGAAGCGGAATTATGCAGCGGCAGGGAATGGCTGTCAGTCCTGTCATGTTGCCCGCAGGTTCAGGAGAAAGCTCTTTCTATTTTTATAACCCTACGACAGTAGCCCAGGGGAAAACACAGTTTCAGAACAATTGGGGAAGGCGGGCATTGGAAGATAACTGGCGACGCCGCAACAAGGTGATGAGCATGATAGACCCGCTCAGTGGCGATGTGGCAGTATCCGACACATTATTGTTAGATGAATTCGGGATGCCCATAACAACGGTCGATTCATTGCAATTGTTGATGGATTCATTAGCTTCCGATCCGAAGTCGCGCGAGTATTATTTGCAACAAATACCATTCTCGGACGATGACCTTGAATCGTCTAATGTGATTATCGCCGACGGACTGTTTAATATGGGTATGATATACAAAGACAAACTTGAAGACATGACCCTTTCGATCGAAGCGTTTGAGGAATTGGAACGCCGCTTTCCGGAAAACAAATACCGGATGGACTGTTATTACCATTCATTCCTGATGGCGCTTCGCTACAAGGATGAGTTGTTGGGCGAGAAATACAAACAGAAGCTAATCAGCACATTCCCCGAGAGCGATTATGCCATGGCCGTTGCCGACCCTAACTACGAATACAACATACGGATGATGAGCAGTGTGCAGGATTCTTTATACGAAGCGACCTACAACCTCTACTTAGCAGGTGATACTTCGGCCGTACGCCGTAATTATGAGCAATTCAGCCGTACCTACCCATTGTCAGAACTGATACCCAAATTTATGTTTCTCAATGCGTTGACTTATGTGCAGGCAGGCGATGCCGATGGTTTCAAAGATGCATTATCGTTATTGGTAGAGAAATACCCGCGTGCCGATGTAACTGAACTTGCCAATGAGATGTTGAAAGGTTTGCTTCGCGGACGGACATTGGTGCAAGGCGATTTCACAGGCATGGCGTGGAATATGCGCTTTGGCTTGAGAGGCGACGGCACATTGTCGGAGGCCGATTCGGCGCTCGTATTTGTCGACGAACCAACATCTGCGCATCAGATGATGCTTTTCTACCGGACAGGAAGTATCGACCGGAATCAGTTATTATATGCCGTTGCCGCGTTTAACTTTGCCAACTTCGAAGTCAAAACGTTCGATATGGCCTTCGATGAAATCGCTTCGTTCACCATTATGTCCATATCGGGATTTAATTCCATCACAGAGATATTGGCCTATGTACAAATGATTTACGGAGCGGAAGGGTATGCTGTAACTTTCGACCGCGCCGTGACATTTATCCCGATATCCGAAAAGAACACGTATACATTGCTGCATGGCAAGACACTCGAAGAATACATGAATTTCTTTATCGAACAATATGGTGACAAAGCCGCCGGATTGATAACCCGCTGGAGGATTCAGATGAATGACGACGACGCGCTGGGCGAAGCCGAAGACATATTAATCGAGAAAACGCTCGAAATAATAGCTGATGACGAATTTCCTGATGAAGATGAAGAAGCAGCAGAAGAAGAAACCGAAGATTCTTACGATCTCGATCCGGAAGAAGTCGAAGAAACCGAAGTCGAAGATTTTTACGTTCTCAACACAGAAAACGCCGAAGCAGAATTTGTCGCCGAAGATGATTCTTACGATCTCAATACCGACACCGTTGCCATAACCACCCGTCCAAAAGAAATCACATTAGACTACCTGATGGAACGTCGCAGGCAAGCCGACCTTGAAGCGCAAGAGCGCAAACAGGAAGAAGCCAAATCATTGGAACAAAAACGCAAAGAAACGGCAGCCCTGAAAAAGCAACAGGAAAAAGAGCGTAAACAGCTTCAGCGTCAGAAAGCCAAAGAAGCGAAAGACCGCGAACGACAACGCAAGAAAGATCAAAAGGAAAAAGAACGGCTCAACAAACAACGCCTCAAAGAACGCGAAGCCCAACGCCGCGCCGATCAAAAAGCCAAAACCACAGCGGCCAAAGCTGCTTCAAAATAATAAAAAACCCAGCTTCCCTTCGTTTCCTAACGAAGGGTTTTTCTTAGTCTTATAATGCAAATGTGCAACAGGCATAAATGTTATAACAGAAAACTATTATTTGAATTAATTGTTGTTTTCAAAATAAAGGCGTACCTTTGCGAAAAATTATGAAGTGTGTAGTAATATGTATTTTATAACTTATGGAAAAGAATAGACAACTTCCATACAATTATTTAGATAAATACCTGACTGACGTCAGGGCGCAAGGGCGTTATGCCTTTACTGTTGAAGAATTGAAAAACGAACTCAATGTATCGCTCCCTGCCATAAGACAAAACTTATTCAGGTTGAAATTAAAAAACGAGATAACGCTTATCCGTCAAGGTTTTTATGTGATAATTCCGCCCGAATACTCAAAACAGAGGATACTGCCTCCTTATCTGTATATTGATGATTTGATGAAGTCGCTTGACAAGCCTTATTACATAGGCTTATTATCGGCAGCGGCGCTTCATGGGGCAGCACATCAGCAACCCATGGGCTA
>JGI24702J35022_10002787_pt1 | contig 10609 bp, 11 predicted proteins | sample TergutTh196P4_FD_35022 | JGI IMG/M metagenome (IMG submission 35022)
TCTGTATATAAAATTTAAACCGTTAATAATCAAAATAATAAAAATCGTTTAAGAAAATAAATTTTCATCTTCGTACTCCTCTCTGCTATTATCAGACTTGGTAACATTGTTTAGTGCTTAAACGAATACCCGCCTCATGCGGATGGGTCAATTTCATGTTCGAGTGCTCTTCGGCTTCAGTAAAAAAAACGACCTTTTTTATCATTGATTTCAATACCTAATTCCTTTAATTTGTTCAAATAATACTTGACTTGCTTCTTTTGCTTGCGCAGATTATCATGTAAAACGGGTTCACGATAAGTTTCCCTGTTTTTGATAACGTGATAGGCTGCAACAATTATTTTATGCCCTTCGGCTACCAGTGCTTTCTTTTTACCACGTCTTGAAACTAAACTTTCATATTTCCGCTTAAAATAACAATCTTTTTTGCGGGTGGCGCCCCATCCACACTCTACAAGCGTACTCTGCAAATGGCTGTTGCCCTGTCAATAGCTTCATCCAATTGTTTCAATTGAGACTCTTTACCGGATATACTGTCCCTGTGAAAACCCAACATCAATCGGTGATGAGGCGTTACTCTACCTTCCAACGCTTTACGAAATTCAATCCGGCTTACTTTTTGCTTGCCATGATAGTGACACATCAACTTATCTACCGAGGTTTCTCCTTTTATCAAATCATTGACTGTTTTTGTCCCTACCGCTCCGTCAACATTACTCAATACACTTGATAACTTGATATTGGCATCTTCAAGTATCTTGATAATACGGTTCTTTTCACTCGCTATTTGTCCAACTACCTTCTTACGATAACGTACCAAATCACGCAATTCTCGTATGTCGCAGGGAGGTATACGGCTGTCTTTCTTGTCTGTTTTGTGACCAGGTATATTCTTGACGTGGCGGGCGTTGACCAAAATAACTTCAAAATCTTCTTCCAATACGTTGAACACAGGCTTCCAGTAAACACCAGTGCTTTCCATAGCTACATGGGTTACTCCTTCACTTTTGCACCATTCTCTCAAACTTGTCAATGAACTCGTGTAGGCTTCGAATTCCCGGGTATCTACTTCATCGGCACTCTTGCGTATGCTCGCTACTATCAAATCTTGATGAACGTCAATCCCACAACTCACTGACACCATTTGTACAAATCCTATTTCTCTCATATCCGCAGTCTTTCTGCAAATGTAGCCAATATTCATTGTGTTTGGTGTATAAACTCATGGACATTTCATGTGTCTATAATTTGTTTTAAAAAAATTTCAATTTTTCAATTCCTAATTCCTAATTCTTAATTCTTAATTCACAACAATACGCTCTTATTCATTAAATAATAATCCAATATCACCATTGCAGCCATTGCTTCTACAATAGGAACGGCGCGAGGTAAAACACAAGGATCGTGTCGTCCTTTTGCCTGAAAAGCGACTGTTTGCCCGCTTTCATCCACTGTTTGTTGTTCTTTCATAATAGTAGCGACCGGTTTGAAAGCTACCCTGAGATAAATAGGTTCTCCAGTAGAAATTCCCCCTTGGATTCCACCCGAATAGTTCGTTTTTGTTCCTATTTTTCCATCGGAACGAAGATAAAACCGATCGTTCATTTCAGATCCTTTCAATTGAACGCTATCAAACCCCAAACCATAATCAAAACCTTTGACCGCATTGATACTCAACATCGCATTTCCCAAAGCAGCATGCAGTTTGCCGAAGACCGGTTCTCCCAATCCGGCGGGAACCCCTTCACAAACGCAAGTAATGATTCCGCCGATTGTATCTCCCGCTTCTTTTATTTGTTCGATATATCGGATCATTTTTTCTGCCGTAATTTTATCGGGACAACGGATAGGCGTTGCATCAATGGTTGATAAATCCAAATCGGCGTATGAGCGTTCCAATTGAATGGGACCGACCCGGGTCGTATAAGCAGTAATTTTAATGTTTAAATTATGAAGTACTATTTTTGCGACTGCGCCTCCTACAACACGGGCGATTGTTTCTCTTGCAGAAGAACGTCCTCCGCCGCGATGATCCCTGATATGATACTTATTCTGATACGTAAAGTCCGCATGGGAAGGACGGTATAGATTTTTTAAATGATCGTAATCCGAAGAATGTTGATCTTGGTTTTTAATCAAGAATCCGATAGGAGTACCGGTTGTTTTTCCTTCATATAATCCGGAAAGAAATTCCACCGTATCGTTTTCATTTCGAGAAGTTGTGATTGAGGACTGTCCGGGTTTTCTCCGGTCCAATTCTCTTTGAATGAAATCGTTATTAATTTCGATACCGGCAGGGCAACCGTCAATGATTCCGCCTATGGCTTTTCCGTGAGATTCTCCGAATGAAGTCAGCCGGAAAATAGTACCGAAAGTATTCATGACTTTATGATTATTTTAATGACATCCGTCGCAAGCTCCATTTTCGGAACTATCGCATCCGCAGCATCCGTCTTCTTGGGATAAAGCCTGGATTTCCGCTTCTGTCGGTTCATGAACGTCAATTACTTCTCCGTCGAAAAATAATGTTTCTCCTGCTAAGGGATGATTGAAATCCATAACGACTACATCATCAAGGACTTCCAAAACAGACCCCATCATCCGGTTCCCTTGCGAATCCATCATAGGAAGCGTTTGTCCTTCCGATATACGTTCGGCGTCAAATTTTCCGTCCACTTCAAACAGTTTCTTCGGCAATTCTACCACATTTTCTTTGATGTATTCTCCGTATGCTTCTTCCGGAGACAATACAAAAGAAAATTTATCATTAACAGTTAATCCTTCTACATTTTTTTCAAACGCTTCCAACATCGTCCCCATACCGAACAGGAATTTAAGCGGGTTTTCTTTGGTTGCACGTTCCATCAATTCTTTTTTGCCGTCTTCGTTATTGACTGTTAAGTCGTATATTAACGACACCATTTTTTCATCGGAAATTTTCATACGATTATCATTTGTTTTTATTGGTTTTATAGAATCCGCAACATGTTCATGCTCTTGGATGTAATTGTTGCATGCGGGTTTCATTTACCTTTTCGTTTAATAAAATAAACTGCAAAGATAAGGTTTTATTTACGAATGACAAGTTTTATTTGTGTAAGTGAATATCAACTGCCTCTTTTAATTGCCGGAGTGCTTGTTCTAATATTGGCCGGGGGGTTCCGACATTCATCCGCATAAAACCTTCGCCTTCTTGTCCGAACATTGCGCCGTTGTTTAGGGCTAAATGCGCCCAATTGATGAATAAAAAAACCAATTCGTATTGTTTTAATCCTAACTCCCTGCAATCTAACCAGAGTAAAAAGGATGCATCGGGGATGATTGCTTTAATTTGCGGGATGTTTTCTTTAAGGTATTTATCTACAAATGAGATGTTATTTTCAATGTATTTAAGCATTTGTGCCTTCCAATTTAAACCTTTGCTATAAGCGGCTTGTGTGGCGACATAGGCAAAAATTGATCCTTCGTTCAGTTCTCCGGCATTCAGAAAGTCATTAAAAGTTTTGCATATTTCCGGATCCGGAATAATTGAATAAGATGTTATAACTCCTTCCAAATTAAAAGTTTTACTTGGAGACATAAGCGTAATACTATTTAAAGCGGCTTTTGGCGATACGGAGGCGAAAGGTATGTGTTTATGTCCGAAAAGGCACATATCCGAATGAATTTCATCCGAAACGACTAAAACATATTTTCTGTAACAAATATCGGCTAATTCTTCTAATGTATCTTTATCCCAGGTGATTCCGATGGGATTGTGAGGATTGCATAAAATCAGTATTTTACATTCTTTATCAATTAATTTACGCAATCCGTCCAAATCCATTCGATATTTTCCGTTATCTTCTATCAGCGGGTTGCTTACCACTTTTCTGTGATGTCTGGACGGAATTAAACGAAAAGGATGATATACGGGAGGTTGTATGATTATTTTGTCTTGAGGTTTAGTAAAACATTGAATACAAAAAGCAATTCCTTTAACAATTCCCGGAACATAATTTAACCAATCTTTCTGAATTACCCATCCGTATTGATTATATACCCAACGCATAATAGAATTATAATAATTATCTGAAGGAACGGTATAACCTAAAATACTATTCTTGCAACTTTTGATTATTGCATCAGTAATAAAATCTCCGGTTTTAAAGTCCATATCAGCAACCCACAAACTGACTAAATCATCGCGACCATAACGATCTTTTAATGCTTCTATTTTTAAAGCATTTGATCCGGTTCGATCAATGATCTCACTAAAATTGTATTTTTTCTCGCTCATAGTTGCAAATTTTTCCGCAAAGATAATATAAAAAAAAGAAAAATAATCTAAAATGAGAATTATTTATTCGTTTGAAGATATAATAGCAAAAATATTTAAAATATAGCTTCAATAATTATGAAATGTGAGAATTTTAATTGTTATTTTAAGGAATTATCATCCCATATTAATGAAACATTAGAAAATATTCCCTCNGNTTTTCCTTTTGCCTGTATGCCGACCATGGCCGGGCGATCCCATTGGGGAAGTTCGTCAAGAAAGATGACTTGTCCGATTGCTTGAAATTTATCATTTTCTATTATTCCAAATTGACAATATTGCCCGAATTGAGTTCTTAGGCAGAGAGATAAAGGATAGGTATCCACAGACTTTGTCGCTACAACCGTCCGATTGCCTTGTTTCACCCGCCATAATTCGAGACTTTCATTTTCAACGGAAAGTCCGATTCCGTTTTCATTTGTTCCGTAAATACAGACGCCTGCAGATACAGTATTCTTTTCAGGCAATTTTGCAATGAATGTATAATTTGCCTTTTTGGCTTGTAAGCCCAGGAAGCTGCCGATAGGCGTTTCGTTACCCTGAAGAGCCAATCGGTTTTCTGAATAGATTACAACGGGTTTCGGTTGAGATACGTCCCATACCCATTCTTTTCGCAGTTGGGAAGAAGAAAAGTTATCGTTAAAAGCAGGTATCGGTTGTTGTACGGATGTTGGAACCGGAGCCTCTGCCTGAAGGCTGGGCGTCTTTCCATAGCGAAATGCCGGCCATCCGGTAGCTTTGTCCCAAATCACTTCATCCAACATTCCCTGTCGGCCGAGATAAACATTAATTGCAGCATCATAGGAATGGTACATATAAAAATAACGATTGTCGGGAGTCTCGACCAATGTACCATGTCCCGGACATGAGAAACGATCATCGCCGTATAGAATGGGATTACCTTCATATTTTTCCCAAGGACCGGTAATTGATTTGGCGCGGGCTACACCTGTCTGGTAATTACAATTACGGCCGCAACAACTATTGCCGGAATAAAACATATAAATATATCCGTCGTGTTCGACCAAACATTGTCCTTCTATTCCTCCGGCTTCCCAACTGTCCCTGTCTGCAGAAAGAATAGTGAAAACTTCGCCGGAGATTTTCAATCCGTCATTCGACAGTTTTGCACCCAATAATTCGATTGTACGGCCTCTATCTAATCCGTATGCTTTCCACGTAATATAAAGNTCTCCTTTGATTTCGATNACGAATGCATCAATCGCTTCATTGGTCCATTCCACAATCAAGCCATGATCGGTAAATCCTTCCCTGATATTTCGNGTGGTAGCTACTCCGATAAATGATTTTTTGTCGCTTTTTCTCCTGGCCGTATAATAAACAAAATAAGTATCATTATAATAGAATAATTCAGGCGCCCAGTAACTGCCCATAGTCCAGAAAGGCATATCTTTGAACAGTCCTCCTATATATTTCCAATTGATTAAATCGTTTGATTCATAAAGCCTGTAGGGAGGTCCCCATTCCGAAGAGGTGGCAGCGGCAAAATATGTATTTCCGACACGAATAACACTGGGATCAGGAAAATTACCGGCAACGACGGGATTGCGATAGGTTTGTTGAGCCGATATTGAAACGGAAATATAAATCAACATCAAAAAAAGCCAATATTTTTTCATTTTTTTATTTTATGTTAACTGTTTTTTGAAGTTTCCTTTAAACAATTTTTCATTAATAATCGTTTTTTTTATTGCTTTGAAGTGACAAAAATACATATTTTTATTGAAGATAAAAACAATTTAATATTTTAACTCAACAATTTCATGTACTGTCTCGAATTGCAATTCAATTTACCAAAATGGACTAAATATCCTGAAAGTTATTGTGAAACAATGATTTTTGATGATAAATCTGGAGTAAAAAACCATCCGGGAAAAAATGGATTGGAATCACTTTAACGGATTAATTTCATTATAATTGAATTTTTTTATGATTTTATAAAAAAATAGGCAAAAAAGTTTGGATAATAGAATGAATACTCATATATTTGACCTCTGTTAAATTAAGTGTTTTTATAATATAATAATAAATTTTAAATTAATCTATCTCATGAACAAGACAGAACTTATCGGCGCTATTGCCGGAAAATCCGGATTAAGTAAAGTTGATTCTAAAAAAGCATTGAATGCTTTCTTAACGACAGTATCGGAAGAATTGAAGAACGGAGGAAAAATCACATTGGTTGGTCATGGAACCTACCGGATGGTAGAAAAAAGTGCACGAACCGGTATTAACCCCCAAACGAAGGCTCCAATTAAAATTCCCGCTAAAAAAGTGGTAAAATTCAAACCGGGAGTAAATCTTATTTAATCTATCCTGGATGAAACATGGAAAAAGATACTATCTGAAAAATTAAGATCTTTTACCATGTAGAGACGTGGCGAGCCGCGTCTCTTTTTTTGGTATTAACCCCTAACTCCGCTCAAGTTAGATAGTCTATACCGATTTTAGCGAGAAAATTTAGATGCGGATGTGTAATTTCGGAGCAATAACTTCATAAGGATTCGACCACAACATGTAAGGGACCGGATACCTGTCTAAAGACCATTTTATTATATAATCTACATCAGGGTTGCCGGCTTTAAGCATATTATCAATCAGTCCTCCGGTACGATAGACTGTAGGGTAGAAATAATAACAGCCAATGAATGAGATAGAACGCATGTGAGCCATAACGCCTTTTCGATTGTGTTATATTTTAAAATTCCTTACGTTACTCTTTTACCACCTCCCATCCTTTATTCTCTGCAATCTTCACATCGCAATCGTCTGTTCCGGGGTTACCTCCAATATATACTGTTTTTTGATTATTGCTGGCATTGTTATGCAATGTTCCGAACAAGGCGTTTAACGCAGAAATTGATAGTAAATTATTGGAACATCCTAAATATTTTAAATCCGTATTGTTATTCACATCCAAATTTGTTAATTGATTTCCTCCGCAACTCAAAAATGTCAACTTAGTATTGTTGCTTATATCTATACTTATTAATGGATTATTACTACTGCTTAATACTATTAAATCGGTATTCTTATTCACATCTAAACTCGTTAATTGATTTCCTATGCAATTCAAACTTGTCAACTTCATATTGTTGCTTGTATCTAAATTTGTTAATTGATTATTGCTGCAATCCAAACTTAATAATTCAGTATTCTTGCTAATATCTAAACTTGTTAATTGATTGTAATGGCAATTCAAAGATGTTAACTCGGTATTCTTACTTACATCTAAGCTTGTTAATTGATTATTGCAAATATAATTCGTAGTTTCGAAACCTCTGGTAATTGATATAAAATTACTACAATCCAAGTTTGTGATGTTGTCGCCAATTATGGTTATGGTATGGGAGGTAACTGAGCCGGAATAGTCGTGACTGAAGTAGAAATCGGAAATTCCTGCCCCAGCCCGAAGTATTTGCTCTTCCTTCTTCCCATCTCCCCAATGAATCGTTGCCTTCTCGTTACCATTTAAAGTAAAATGTACTCTGGAAGCCGAAGTGGTCATCGTCATTCCGGTAACATTCGCTTCCGGCCCTGGCTCCTTATCACAGGCAATCCCAAGCAGTATGATCCCTGCGTAGATCACAAAACAAAAAAATCGTTGCATTTGGGTTCAATTTTAAAATTTTATCCGAGGGTCAATACTTATAGTCTTATTATTTTCCGGAAAATTTGCGAAAGGACCGGCTTTTCGAATTTTACCGNCTGAATTATGCAAAAAATCAGTCTTAAAATGANCGCCGGTANCAATGTCCGGAACATCACCTTCCGACGACCATGTCAATGTCAGTTCATCAGAATTAACGCTAATATTCACNTTCATATAATCTCCGTTTTTATCGAATCCAAAATATCGTTTCCATGCTCTTACATCCGGTTCAATTCTTTCGGGATTAAAAATCCGGTTTCGGAAANATCCGGCAGCGCTGTTTCTTCCATACAGATTACCTTCGGCAAAGTTTTCTCGATGAGAAAAGTCAATCGCCCTTGCACAGAGATAAAAGACATTGTTTTCGACATGATTCCATCGGGTGATTCCACCGCTCCCCGATACAATTCGTCCTTCCGCAGTTCGCGTCTTAATCGCTGCATTGTCGCACATTCCGATCAGGTTATGCGCAAAAATCGCTTCGTCGCTTCCGTCAACGATAATGCCATTTCCACCACCGTCTTCAATATTTCTCGGTTCAGCGCTTGTAATATTCCAAATAATATTATGATCTATTATATTTCGTTTTACCGGAAAATCCCCGAAAACAGGCGAAGCTTCAAGGTAGATTCCACCACGCTTTGTTTGGTTAACATTGATAATAAGATTGTTTGTCAGGCGGGAATTAATATTATCGGCATCCAACCAAATACCTGACGCATAAACAATATCTCGAATCAAGCAATTGGCAACTATAACTTTGTCGGCAAAATGTATTTTGATACCTGCACATTCCCAATAGGGTTCGACATTTTGCCATCCGATATTTTCGATAAGGCATGATTCGATAAGCGTATTGACTGCCGATACTCCTGCAATGCCGCAAATACCGGCGTCATCAATATGTGTACGACGAATAATGTGATATCCTACAGGGAAAGAAGCTTCAGCAGTCCAACATTCTTTACCTATATCAAGTCCTACAGAGTTGGCTTTCCGGATAATACAATCTTCAATGATCCAGTGATTTCCACGGTTGGTAGAAACAAGCCCTCTTTGAGGTACAGGGAATCCGCTTGCACCGTGTTCAAAAGTAATCCCTTTAATTCTTATGTATCCAAGATATTGTGCTTTAGGAGCAAATACCCGTTCACGGATAACAAATTCAACGTCATGTTCTGCCGGATTTGAATCGCCGCGTAGCCGTAGATGAATAGTCAGTCCGTCGTGCTCTACCCAAAAAGCGTCTTCGGTCGCCGAGAGTTCGGCATATAATTCTACTTGTTCCATTTTTCGGCCATCTACAAAAATCATCCCACGCTTCATATAATGAGGTTTGAGTTGTTGACGACTTGCGTTAAAAGGGAAACTACTTTTGTCAATCATTATATTTGACATTCCGAAAGGATTATAACCCATAAAATCAATACTTTCCAAATCGTATTGAAAAACAGATGGAAGTATTTCGGGGTTTCTTGCTCTGATCCGGTATCCTGAAGATTTTTGCCAATTGTCTTTCGATGCAAGGACAGAACCTTTCACAATTACGTTTGCTCCGGGAGCGGCTTCGTAACTGATAAGTTTATCCGGGCTGCTTCCTCCTTGCCGGGGTCTGACCTGTTCGCGATAAATTCCGGAATTAATGACGACCCGTTCGCCGGGTTGAAGTATTTCGGCTGCTTTGCCGATAGTCAGAAAAGGCCGTTCCTGCGTTCCCTCATTACTATCGGAAGCATTACGATTACCATTATCAACATAATAGGTTTTTGAATAGTTTACCGTAACTTCCCAATTTACATATTCTGTTCCGTCAGGCAATAAATAATTTGTTTTGCTCTGCATATATGCATTTCCCGGAAATATCAAAAATACGGTTGCAGTGACCAATATCATCAATGTATGGTCGAATTTTTTAAAAAATAGTGATTGTGTTAACATGATTGAAATTTATAAACGAATAATAAATATAGTGACTTTATTTTTTTTGCAAATATAAATAATTTTAGGTAAAATTACGAATAGATTATCATAAATTAAACCCGGCATAATTTATTGATAAAAAATAAAATTTTTTAAGCAAAAAATACCGATTTATTAAAAAAATCCATACATTTGCAACTTCTTTTCGCTCACAGCTACGAAGAAAAAATTTGTAATAATTAATTCGAAACTATATAAAAATCACAATGGATTATTGGCAGGAAGAAATTGAGACAATTAATCGGCAAGATTTGGAAAAACTACAATTATTACGCCTTCGGCAAACTATAGAGAGAGCGGGTAAATCCCCTTTTTATCAAAAAATATTCGCTGAAAATAATCTTTCGGCAGAAACCATCCAATCATTGGAGGATTTGAAAAAATTTCCATTTACAACGAAAGACGATTTGCGGAACTATTATCCTTTTGGTATGGCGGCAATTCCTCTGAAAGAATGCGTTCGTTTACATTCTTCAAGCGGAACGACCGGAAATCCTACTGTTGTGCTTCATTCTGCAAAAGATTTGGATGAATGGGCGAATCAGATAGCGCGTTGCATGTATATGGTCGGCATACGAGATACGGATATTTTCCAGAATACTTCGGGTTACGGCATGTTTACCGGAGGTTTAGGGTTT
>JGI24702J35022_10002788_pt1 | contig 10607 bp, 7 predicted proteins | sample TergutTh196P4_FD_35022 | JGI IMG/M metagenome (IMG submission 35022)
CACTGCACGCGCCTTATACTCCCGACCGCTGCAACACGAAGATTGCCTTGCGAGGATTTTTGGCGCAAGGCAAGGAAGCAGGTTCAGCGGGGTGTAGATAAAATAATAGGGTATTTGGAGGTAAATTGTTTTATTCGCTGGGCTTGATGTAGTTTTGCCATTACAACGAAACATCCACCCTTTTTACAGGGCATTCAGTAAAAATACCTATTATTTTATCTACACCCGGTTCAGCGCATAGCCAAAGCTATGCGCTGGTTCTGCAATACTCCGAACGGGTACAAATTGCATAAAAGGAAGCGAGCCAGAATTTCAAAGTGCAAGGAAGCCGAACCGCCGCGTACTAAACTGTACGTAAGGTGAGTCTGACGCAGCAATTTGGGATTCTGGCCGCTGAACTTATGCAATTTGTACCCGTTCGGAGTATCACGCCGCATTGCGTCAAAAAGACCGCAAGGCGGCTTCGTGTTACGGCATTCGGGAGTATACAATCTACGCCTACTTGCGCACCCTCGGTACAAAACAGTATGAAATATCCGGGTTAAAGTTCTTATCAGACGGCAGATTGCTTTATCGACTGAAAAACAATGGCGTGATGGGACAACGCATACTATTTTTGAGCAAGATGAACTGATGAAACGACTAGACGCGCTGGTTCACGCACCGCGCTTTAATCTTATTCGCTACATAGGAGTGCGTACACCATCGGCATCGTGGAAGCGTAACATTGTACCAAAAGAGGCGACTACAGAAAGTGAAACCATTACGAAAGAAACAGCAAAGGAAATCGAAACCGCAAACGAGAAACAATCGCGCCCACGCAGACACGCATGGGTTGATTTTCTAAAGTGCGTCTTTGCTGTGGATGCTTTAAAATGTGACATATGCGGCGAAAGGCTGAAAATTCTCTGCGCAATCAACCCGTCGGACACCATAAGAAAAATATTGGAATGCATCAGATTGCCGATCCGCCCGTCGCCAATAGCCCCTGCGTTAATACGGTTCGAATGAGAAAAACCGGTACAGCCTGCACTCCCGGACCGGCGTAAGCCTGTCTACCGACATCACCATATTCAAAAAATGTTACAATTTTAAAAAATCCCTGTGTATAATCAAGCCTTGTGTTGGTCAGCGGCGGCTGTTGAGCGGTTCAAGAGGCGAATATGTTGACATAAGGTATTATTATCAGAAATTGTTATACAAAAGGACGGTACACAAAAAGCAGCTTATTTTTCCTATCCGTACAGGTAGGGCTGCCGCCTGATGGTATGGGAAGTAAACGGAATGACTGGTACAGTCACATGTACCGTATAAACGCAACGACATTATGGATATGGCTGGTGGTGACTAAGTCAGAAAGTAGGATTCTGGTGAGTGATGAATGTTATGAACAGAAACGAAAAGAGATCAATCGTCTTACGTTACTGTTGAGGACTTCCTATTATGATGAGCACAAAAACGAATCGGAAGTTTACCAAAGGCCTCACGGTGGAAAAATGACCGAGTCTATTGGTGCTTGGCCCGAATATATCCTAAAAGGGACGTTCTGTAAGCGTTCATTCAGAGGACTCTGTTCTCCATGCTTCTATTCGCGTTTGCCAATTGCAAAACATGAGAAACGTGATTATATGGCTATGGTACGGCAGCAATGTATGTTTATCGTTGACCACTTTAAGAATGAAGTAATCGACAAGCAGATCGGTAAAACCCATATAGAAAGCCCAAGATTTTCAGAGGAACCATGTTCATTGGTGCTTACTCCAACAGGTTCGTTTTTTGATGACACAGAATTTCCTGTCGAATTGCGAATAGAGGTGCTTGAAAAAATGGTGGATTGCTCTCACGATCTTAAGAGAGACATTGTGTTACACATAGAAAGCCATGCGGAAGATGTTTTGAGTTACGATTTTGAGAGCGAAACATCCAAACACGAACTCGAACTTCTCAGGCAACTTAATTCAAAAGTGATTCTGGGTTTTGAAAGCTCAGACGAATATATGAGAAACGTCTTATACAATAAATGTCTGAAGATTGATGACTTTGTTCTTGCTGTAAGCAAGCTCCAGAATATTGGCTTGTCGGTCGGTGCTTTTGTTTTTGCAGGATTGCTTTCCGCTAATGATATGCAAACAAAGGATGATGTATTAAAATCGATTGAGTTCTTGTGGGAACATGCAGTATATCCTGTTATGATGTTCCAAAATCTACAGGAGTATACCATCACTGACATGTTCTATCAAAACGGTACAATTAATTTACTGGAACCTTTTACAGTTCTAGACATTGTTTCCGAGTTTCTAAAAAGGCTTCCTCTTCCCAATCTATATTGGTTAATAGCAGACCCTATTGGTGGGCCGCCAAAACCAAAAGATAACATCTTTGCATGCGCTAAGATTACATGTTCTTCCTGTTCAGAGAAAATATATAACTCACTTGTTGATTTGAGAACCAGACGTGATATATCTCGATTTTTATTGGAATCTAGTAGCATCAAGAAGTGTGAGTGCTATACAACCTATATAAAAGCTATGCAAACACAGTCAACAGCGTTTACAGAGCTCGTTCTAAAGACTGAACAATTATTGTCAGTTGCTGCAAGTCTATTGCCCAATTATTTGCATAGCATTATTAGGAGGAAAAGTTAATGAATAGAAATGAACTTCTGGCATTGAAAGCAGAGCTACTTTGTTCGGGAATCAGAATTGCGCCAAATGCTTTGCCAGCACTGCGCTTTAAGAATCGATATGTCCTTGAGAAGGGATTCATGCACGCAGCTCATTTCGTTATAGATGATGCTATCATTAACACATGCGTATCCGAAGCATTTTGTGTAAAGTCACCCTACTATATTAGCTGCGATAACAGAGGGTTTGTATTGTACCGATCTGATGACGAGGAAGATGAGTTTATATCAGCCATTGATGTGTTGGAACTACCACAATGGTGCGAAGATAATGTCGATGGATATACAATTGGCGACTATATACGCCCTCATTCTCCTGGTTGCATTGCATGTTGGCCATATTTGATATGCGATTATTATTCAAATGCTGATCAATGCAAGTTTTGCAGCATGGGAGATTATCGGATCAGAACACGCCTTTCAGATGCAGTTGTCGGCAAAATGATAGCCAGAGCATTAGCCTATAACCCAATGTATGAAATAGCATTAAGCGGAGGAACCTGTACAAAACCAGATGGATCACTGGTTTATTTTACTTCCGTATGCAATAAGGCTGTTGAAGCAGGGGCCACATATATATCAGTTGAAACCACTCCTCCCGAGGATCTAACTCGAATAAACGAGCTATGCGAAGCCGGAGCAACAGCTTTAATAATGAATCTCGAAATCGCAGATGATATCCGGCGAAAAGAAATCTGTCCAGGGAAATTTTCGATTCCAAAACAACGATACTTTGATGCATTTGAACATGCGGTAAAGGTATTTGGGAGAGGAAATGTCTCTTCTGTCTTGATAGCCGGTCTTCAGCCCAAAAAAGACATCATTGATATGGGTCGTAACATGACGGAGATAGGAGTGATTCCTACCATCATTCCCTTTAAGCCATTGGATGGCTGTTTGTTAAGTACAATGCCTCCAACAAATGCTAATGAACTCTTGGAAATTGCCGAAACTATTGACGTTCTTTTAAGGCAAAATGCACTGCTCGTTTCAGCACAACGAGGCTGTACAAAATGTAATGGTTGCTCAGTGGAAGCACTCTGCGAAAACAGATTTTAGGAGGAAACAATGATTACTCTCATTCACGCCAGTCATCGCCATGGTTATTGCTGGCTGCTTATTCAGAAGCTTAAGGAACAGTTTGCAAACCAGACAGTTGATGTTCAGTTGGTAGATTTGACGGCTGAAAACATTGAGTATTGCTGTGGAGGGCAATACTGTCAGGAAACCTCATGCATTCATTCAGACGGCTTCACAAGTCATCTGATGCAACCGCTACTTGAATCTCGTTGTGTCTTCCTTGTTACTCCAACTTACTTCGATATGCCGCCTGCTCGCCTAAAGAACATGATTGACAGAAGCAACGCTGTATTGCCTCACATTAGCAAAGAAATATCTCGTTATTTTGGAGTATGGGCGATTGGTGAGTTGGAAACTGCGAGTATCCTTTCAAATGTCGAGGCGTTAAAAACTTATGCCTCGGTTTTAGGAATGCAAGTGACTGACGAGTTAATACGTATTTCTGTAGTCAAAGGCGGCGAGCATAAGTTGACGGAGACGGATGTATACTCTGTATCAGAAATCACTACAAGAATACTCAGTCTAATTTGATGGCGAGGTACTATAGATGACAGAGAACGCAAAAGAACAGATTTGGGAAATATATAATTATTTCCTAGAGAATCATGAAAGCAATAATAAAAAACATGTTGCTGATGGTTCTTCTTTTGCTTTATCAGAGGCTTACAAATCGGAGGTTGTTTCTTATATTCAAAAACTTGACTTCATGGTCAAAAACTATCGTGCAATCAACCTTGTGCCCGAGCCATACCAACAATCGATTTTGGGGCTTTTTAAGAAAGAAGGAGTATTGTTTGATAAGGACATGAAATCAACTACCATGTTGAGTTCTTTTATCGATTATTTCAAAAAAAATGTTTCTACAAGTGTCCTTTGTCAAGAGCTATCGGCTGTTTTCTATTTCCTAAAGGAAATAGCTTTGATGGCACTATATGTGTGCTTGTGTGACTCAGGGGCAGATGATTTGATATGCCAAATTAATAAAGCAATTGCACTGGATGCGATGGATGGTAAATACATGCATCGTCATGATCTTAAGCTGCTTATTGATACCATTAACTCAAAGGCCCTACTTTCTTATAGCAAGTGGTGTGGAAGTGTTTTGCGCACTATCGGAATGCTCAACTATAAAGCACATAATTATTCGAAGAGCATTTTCTTCTTTGAGGAATATCTCAATAAGGAGAAAATTACTGATAGCGCTGAAAGGATACGTATACAAATCTATATAGGCTACTGCTACGAAAAAGACAAGAAGTTTGATGAGGCAATTACATTGTTTGAGCGTTTGGTGCGGGATTGTGCTTCAAATGAAAGTCTAACAAAGGAATTTCTGATTGAGATAAACCATGGACTAGGTCATTTTTACAATGAAAGGGCTGTGTTTAGTTCTCCCCGAAGAACGCCGGAACAGATCACTGCCGATATTATTATGGGCAGAAATTATTTACGACAAGCCCTCTCTCAAAGGATCGACTACTTGTCTTGCTATGGCTCCCTATTTCATGAGTATGGGGATTACCATACTGCTATGGAAATTTTTACATATGCCAAAGCTCAAGAGGGCATAAGTAGCAATTCAGAGTTAAACAGTGAGATGCTTTTTTACTACGCACAAACAACAATGATTTTGGCGACAGATGATGAACATACAAAGCTTGCAACCGAGGCATTTGAAAAGTTTGAGAAGCATTGTCGCGATACTTACAACTATGATGGAATTGCTCATGCCAGAATTTTTAAGGCTAAGCTCGCAATGAGAAAGCTCAAATTGTTGCCAGAGCGGAAAAATGTCGCAAGTCAAAAACAAGTGATTGAAGACCATATCATAAAAGTGTCCGAATATCCTTTGTCCATATACGCTTCAAAATCAATTAAAGACGAATACGAAAAAATACAAAATACATTGAGAATCTATCTGTATTTTTGCAGATCAACATTTTGCTTTGAATACACAGAAGTCCAACATTACATAAATCAATTTTATGGAAATATGTTGGCAACAATAACTGATCATGAGTTCCATTCCAGTGCAAAAGCGATGACCCGGGAACTGCCATTATTTTCCATAAAAGTAAATAATATGCAGTTGCTCGGTATTGGAGATAAATCCATAATAAGAGACTATATTATTGAACAAGAGAAAAAAAAGGGTTCTGGTTCGCAATTTATCGTTGACCAATTAAGGCCTATTACTAACTTGGTAGATTTCCAAGCATATTTGTGCTCGAATTCCCGGCCTGACGCACTCATTGTTGTTCCCTCAGTTTCCACAGCAGCAGATTTTGAAGAATTAAAAGTACCTTATTGTCTTGATCATGAGGACACCATATATATATTACTTGACTCGCAGCCATATGATATAGCTTGGCTGAAAGATTTGTATAGAGCAGAAAGCAGAACGGAAAACCTGAATGATGAAAGATGCTGCCCTAGACACACAGTTGAAGATGTATTAAGAATTGCATTTTGTCTTCGAGGATTGGAGTTGTTAAAGAAAGATTTATTAGCGCCAATGCCATTGTTCAGTTTGGCTCCAACGCATTTTAGCGAATCATATAACTATCAATTGGGAGAAGTATTGCAAATCATTTTGCATCAAAACAGCGATCCTTCCGGACGCATTATAGGTGGATTGCTCCAGAGTGCAATTAGCACTCAGGAAGAAAAGTATGCCGAACTATTAAAAGCACAATTGAATTACAATTTTTTCGATGGATTTGCTACGCTTTCTCCATGTGTAGACGAGCGAGCATTGTTCGCTTGCTGCTTTAATCCCGATGATGACATAAGTGAAGGGGATGGAGTAAAAACAATATCTTTTTCTGTGATGGATACTGCCTTTAGAGAGTGTCATATTGCTCTACAATTATACAATATTAACCAATATTATTCATGCAAAGCTTTAGAAGATTATAGCGATGTGTTGTCAGAATTAAAAAGTACGTTTAGATATGACACTACCTGTGAAACAGGACGCTGTGAGCAACCATGCCAGGTATGTGTTACCGGAAATGTTGATGATGACAAAGCCACGGTGCCCCGCGTACATCTTGTTAATCGACTGCTAAGCTACATTATAGGTGATGAAGTTAGTGATTATCGATATGAATATAAAATAATAAAAAAAGATGCAACACATGATTCGAAGATAGTATTATTCCTACTATCACCTGACATAAAAAGAAAAAGATCCGTTGCTTCTGTTAGTATGGAGACTATACCAGAGAACACTAAGGGAAAACCCGTATCTTTTCCTATGCCCGAGTGTCCTGCCCCATATATCATAAAATACCGTAAAGGGAGAAGTACTATGACTAGTTTTCAGCCGGAAAACAATCCATTGTTTTTGTTTGTCACTGCTAATGAGCACGAGACAAATGCTTTGTTGGAAGATAAGGGGTTTTTTGACCACACTCCAAAGATACGATCATCCATTCCATCAGACGGCATGTTTTATAATTGCGGTAAATTTGGCGCTTATAAAGCCGTACATTTCGAGCTTCCTGATCAAGGATCAGTAAAAGTCGGTGCATCACTACCATCAATTTTAACGGCAATAGACGCTTGGAATCCAGACGCTGTGATCCTCGTAGGCATTTCCTTTGGGAAAGATAATGAGTCAAAGCCAGAACCCCGGCAGCACATTGGGGATGTCCTTATCTCAAAGCAAATAGTCGACTACGAAAGTGGTAAGATCAAGGATGGAAAAATGCACTCCGATGGCTCAAGACCAGATTGCGGGTTTCATTTGCGAACGATCTTCCAAGAGTATTCAAAATCATGGCGCTACCTTATAAATAGCAGACAAACTAAATGTGAGTTTGGTCTGCTACTATCAGGAGACAAGGTCATAGATGATCATGACTTTAAAGAGCAACTGTTTGCTGCTTACCCTCGGGCAATGGGAGGAGAAATGGAAGGTAGAGGTGCGTACACAGCCTGTCAATCCAGAAATGTCAGCGAGTGGATAGTAGTTAAGGCTATTTGTGATTGGGGAGAGAATAAAAATGATCCCAACAAAGAAAAAAATCAAATTACAGCGGCAAGGTCTGCGGTTTCTTTTCTAAAGCATGTTTTTTTCGACCCAAAAGCGTTCGCGAAGTTACCTGTAAGACCTGCTTTACTGAAACAAGCTGGACTCGCAAATCAAAACTTAACTATTAATAATAGTCCCAAAAGTCCCCAAATGGCGAAAAGCGCATCGCCGATTAGAGTCTTTGTCACCTATTGCTGGACACCAAAACCTCATCAACAAAATGTTTTCAAATTTGTAGACAACCTTCGTAGTAAGGGTTTTGATGCTGTGCAAGATTTTGACATTATGCAAAGCGAAAACAATCTGCAAAAGATGATGACGATTGGTTTTTCTTATGATAAGGTCGTTGTTGTGCTGTCTGAAGAGTATAAGAGGCGAGCGGATGAACTAATTGGCGGAGTTGGGCAAGAGGCTCCGATGATTGCCGACCAAAAGAAGGCAAAACCTAGTAAGTTTGTTTTTGTATCACTTGATAGTATTACTTCCGGCATAGTTGATAGGATATGCCCATCGCTATTTGCTGGTGAGAACATTATCGACATGACATCCAACGACGAAATGAATGGTTGGAATCTACTCGTCGCTAAGCTGATAGACGAGTCGCTAATAGATAGAAATCCTGTTGCCTCTGTTTCTCCTACAGTAAAAAAAGTACACAGAGCGTAGGAGGAGTTGACATATTAGGAACACCGTCAAATTTTGCTCTTTTCAGTGGTAAAGGTAAATCTACGGAAGGATTGACAACTTTTGACGCTGCCTTGGTGGCATCGGGACTTACTAGTTAGCTAGAGTCTGTCCATAAAGACCATGACTGACACGAAGACCTTGCATTTTTCAGCCAAAAAGCCTAAAAAATGCGAATTTTTAGAACAGAATGCCCGTTACTGATCAACTTTATGGACAGACTCTAATTAATTATGGATGTCAAGATAGAATCTGTCGAGGCAGATGTTTTGATTATAACAAGTATGTGTCAGTCTTTGCTGCGATACTGCTGTGGTAGGAGGGATACCATGTACGGTAAGTACTCTGAGCTTTACGACAGATGGTGCGAGTGTTATGATGTGAATCAAAACGAAATTACCATAATCAATTCACATGTGTCACTCAATGATAAAGTGGTTCTGGATATTGGATGTGGTACAGGAAGATTATCCTTTAAATTAGCTAACGTCGCGAAACACGTATACGGCATTGATATTGACACTGAATCCAAGAGGATTTTCGAGCGAAAAATGAAAGAAAATGTAATTTCTAACATGGAAGTAATAGCTGCCGATGTTACGTCCGTAGATTTTCCTGATGAATCACTAGATGTTGTCATCTTCAGTTGGTCGTTTTATTCCTTGCCTAAGCCTGCTATCCCAATAATCATACTCAAAACACTCAAGTGGCTAAAATCGCAAGGGAAAATACTTATACTCCAACCTGATTCAGGTCAGTTCGAAGAAGTGATGAGAAGTGTATTTGTAGAGAATCAAGGCCATGAGGAGTATCTTGATTGTTTTAAGACAGTGAGTTCAATCAAAGACAATAGAATAGGCTTTGTTGAGGAATTTGAAATTAGACTTGATTTTGAGTTTTCTGATTTAAATTTTGGTGTGGAGGCAATTAGGATGTTTGCGATTACCGAAGGCGCGAATAAAGATAACCCAAACTTAATACCAGCTGAGCCAATCATTCAGCAGTTTAGCAAATACTTTAATGGAGAGAAGTATGTACTTGATGATTTTGTAAGAGGCTTTGTCTTTGAAAAAATCAATTAATTCAATCGACTCTTGCGTTCTCGCGTTAGATTCCGGTATATCATCAAGTGGTGTTCCCAATTCGATAGTCAGTTGATATGAGGAGGATTGTCGTGAATGCTATTGTGACAGGTGCTGGACGCTACAACGGTATTGGTGCTGCAATTTGCTATCGGCTTGCAAAAGCCGGTCACAACTTGCTTTTTACGTCTAACTCCAAATATGATTTGACAGTTGCCCATATTAATCCTGATGATTACCAGGCAATAAAGAATCGATGTATTTCGTACGGCGCAAACGTCTCTTTTCATGATTGTGATTTCGCTATCGTTTCGTCAATAAAAGAAATGTTTGATGTTGCAGAAAACGAGCTTGGTGCAATTGACTTGCTTATTAACTGTGCCTGTTGGCATGAATACGATACTTTTGGCGAAATCACCGCTGAACAGCTCGATATGTGTTACTCGGTGAACGCACGTTCAGTTTTTTTGTCCTGTCAAGAGTTTGCGGTTCGATATAATGGCACACATGGGAGGATCATTAATTTAACATCCACCCAAGAAAAAGAACCTCTTATGATGGAAATAGCCTACGCCGCAACAAAAGCTATGATACCAACATTGACAGCAACTCTTGCCCCGCTTTTGTTTAGAAGGGGTATTACGATCAATGCAATTAATCCAGGCCCAACAGATATTGGAATTGCAGATGATGCATATGTCATTTCGCAAAGCAAGTTGCCCCTTGGTCATATAGGTTCACCTGAAAATGTTGCTGATTTGATTGAGTTACTTATTGACGAAAAGGCAAACTGGATTACTGGGCAGACAATTCATTCTGAAGGGGGCTTGATAAGAAATTGCTTGTAGGCTTGGAGAGGGGGAATTGGCATTGGAGTAACCACTAGTTTCTTTGTGTCATGCGATACGAACAGAACCCGATTATTGTGGCATTCTGTCAGCAGGCGCGCGAAAGCATTGACGAAGAACCCTGGCCGCCTTCCTGGGCGCGCCCGGCCCAGCCCGGCCAGTCGATATAAACGATCCGGGATGCGGAGTGA
>JGI24702J35022_10002789_pt1 | contig 10606 bp, 12 predicted proteins | sample TergutTh196P4_FD_35022 | JGI IMG/M metagenome (IMG submission 35022)
CACGAGGGAGCCAGGGATTTCTCCTCGCTATTTTCACAAACTTTCGGATACAAGCCCCCGGCTCCCTCGTGAGGGAGCTCCCGCCGCAGCGGGTGAGGGAGTATCGCGGAGCGGCGTTATTTCTCAATCACAAATAGATCGTTAGGTTCGCACTCCAGGACGGCGCACAGTTTTTCGATGGTTTCTAACTGCAAGGCAACGGATGTGTTATCGCAAATCCTGTTAACCGTCGGGTAATTCGTTTGCATCGCCTTTACCAACCAATATCTGGTTCTCTTTTTCTGCTGTAGTAGGTTCTCCACATTCATTCTAATCATGGTGGCACCATCCTTGTTATTTTTTCAATTGTTCCACCAATTCTACCACCAGGGCGACCTTTTCTTCCGACAGGCCCTCGACATTAATTGCTGCACCCGTCTCCATCCCCAGCAAATAGTCCGTTGATACTCCAAATGTTTTTGCTAACTCTACGATGTATTGTGTAGATGGCACCGAAAGCCCCATCTCCCAAGCATTCACGCTGGAGCGTCAACCCCATTTGCCGCGCCAAATCGCTCTGTGTAAGCTTTATGTGCTCTCGAAGCAATTTGACTTTTTCCGCCAATGAAAAGAGTTCTTTTGCCATGGGTGTCCTCCCTTAACATATAACGAAGTATACTTCTATTCTTTTTTTCGCAGGCGGTCAATGTTGCTCACAATCAGTCTCAAATCATCCTCGTTAAGAGCTTTCAGGCCGTCTATCCCCTGCAGCAGCAGGGCGGGATTCTCAATTTCCGCATCAAAGAAATCACGGGGTGTGACTGCAAGGTATTCGCAAAGATATAGAAACTCCGCCATGGATGGCATGGCTCTCCCAGAGGAAATGCCCTGTATATAGCTCTTGCTATGACCCATGTCGGTGCTCATTTTATATTCTGATATGCCCTTTTGGGTTCTTAGCTCAGTGATACGATTTCGAATAAAGGTTTCATCCACGGTGTATCATTCCTTTCCAACTAAAATTATACACCGTTTCGATTCATAAAATTACCGCTTATTTTACTGAAAGATATTGACAATGGACGATTATATCGTTATAATGGTGTTGTGAGAAATTTAAGAGCAGAGAAAAGGAGGAAAAGACCATGCACGAAATCATCCGCACGCTACGCAAAGAGAGAGGCCTGACGCAGCAGCAGCTAGCCGATCACCTGGGGATTGACCGCTCCACCTATGCCTATTATGAGGGCGGCCGCACGAGGCTCAATATCGATGTCGTCGTCGAGCTGGCGCAGTTCTATCAAGTACGCTATGCCACATTCCTTGGGCCGGAGCCTGTGCCGGCGGACAGTTAAAAGAACAGAGCCACCCAATTCGGACGGCTCTTTTGATAGGAAACGATGGTGTCAGCTGTAGAACCCCACATACCGCAGCACCGGATTTGCCTTCGCCTGCTCCACCACGATGCGGTAGGTGTCCGTCCGCGGCGTCAACGTGCCGAGCTTCACGATGGTCTTGTTGCCCGCGGACTGCGCCTGCCCAACCCTGATGTACAGCGGCCCCAATTTCGCATAGACGGAAAATGCCTGGATGCGTTCGCTGTAGGCATTGGAATCCTCCGACAGCACGACGTGCCTCAGGCGCTCCCGGGAGGGCAGCTTAAAATCGATCACATACTCCGTATCGGAGAGCATATATGACTGCGTGTCGTCCGCCAAAACCGCGTCCGGCACGGATGCCTCCGCCGGGACCACGGGGGACGCGTAAATCTTGTCGATTTCCCTGCGGAACTCCGCCAGCCGGTCGACATCCTTTTGGTCGAAAAGCCCAGCCGTGTTGGGGGGGATATTCAGCAGCAGCGCGCAGTTCATGCCGACTGAGTTGTAATAGATATGCATCAGCTGGCTGATCGATTTCGGCTGCTGGTCGCCGTGATAGAACCAGCCGGGCCGGATGGAGACGTCGCATTCGCTCTTGGCCCAGCGCAGGCTCCCCGGATTCCCCCGGATGCTGCTGACGTTCCCGTTGGCCAGGCCGTCCTCGTTGCCCACCCAAGCGACGTCCGGGCCCGCGACGCATATCACCGCGCCGGGCTGCAATTCACGCACCAAATCGTAGAACCCCTGCCAGTCGTATTCCTGCACCTTGCCGTTGGGGCCTTCGCCGTTGGCCCCATCCAGCCAGACGAAGGTCACATCGCCGTAGCCGGTGAGCAGCTCCCGCAGCTGCTGCTTGTAAAATTCGTTGTAGCCCTCCCCCGTGCCGTAGGTCGGCTCGTGCCTGTCCCAGGGGGAGAGATAGAAGCCGAACTTCAGGCCGTATTTCCGGCAGGACTGCGCGAACTCCGCCACGACGTCGCCCTGCCCGTTTTTGTAGGGGCTGTTTTTGATGGAGTGCTCCGAATACGCGGTCGGCCAGAGGCAGAAGCCGTCATGGTGCTTTGCGGTGAGGATCGCGCCCTTCATGCCCGCGTCCGCCATGGCCTTCGCCCACTGGTCGGTGTCCAGCGCGGTGGGGTTGAACAGCGCGGGGTCCTCCGTGCCGTCGCCCCACTCCCTGCCGGTGAACGTGTTCATGCCAAAGTGGATGAACCCGTAATACTCCAGCTCTGCGTGGGCAATCTGCCGCGGCGAAGGCAGCACCGCAAGCTGCTCGGCAGCGTCTGCGGGAGGCGGCTTCAAATACCACGCGTCCTCTGTGAGATCGGTCTTCACCGCGAAACCGGCCATCCCGGTGAAAAACGCGGAGATGGACAGCCAAATACCCATGAAAAAGCTCGCGATCTGTGTCATAGCTGCCTCCTTCTTCTATGCCTCGTATCCATGCGCCTCCCGGAGTATCATGTCCTTCACCTTCATCAGGCGCGTGGTGGCGCCGCGCTCGTTTTCGTCCAGCTTCATGGTGATGTAGCGGATGGTCTCCTGGTACTGGGGGATCATGACGTGCTCCAGGGCGTTGACGCGGCGGCGGGTCTTCTCGATTTCGGCGGCCATCAGCTGGCAGGATTTTTCCACCTCGGCCAGGCGGATAAGCTTGGGCAGGACGTCCGAAAGCGAGGCCACGGCGTCGTCCAGCTCGCAGGAGGTGAAGGCGTAGCCGTAGGAATAGATGTCGCTTTCGTCCGCCGTCTTGAACCGGGTTTGATACACGGGGATGAGGACGCTCATCACGTTTTTCTCCGTGATTTCCAGCTCCATCTCCTGCTTGGGCATCATCAGGGCGACGTCGAGGGCCTGTGGCCGCATGACGCTACGGGCCACAGCCATATGCCGGTTGGACGCCATGAGCGCCGCCTCCACCTCCATGCGCAGGGCGCGGTTCTCCCGCACCGTCTCAAGGAAGATGCGCATGAGTTCGTCGCGTTTGTCCTTCAGGAGCTTGTGGCCCCTGCGCATGGTGGCCAGCTTGCGTTTGAGGGTTTGCAGCTCCATGCGGGTGGGGTTGACATTCAGCAGGGCCATCAGTAATACTCCTCCAGCAGCGCTTCGCTGACGCGCTTCAGCTCGGCTTTGGGCAGCAGGCGCAGCAGCCGCCAGCCGAGATCCAGGGTCTCCTCTATGCTCCGGTCCGCCTCGTAGCCCTGGGATACGTACTCCCGTTCGAATTCGTCGGAGAACCTGGCGTAGAGCTTGTCGATATCGGTCAGGGCGGATTCGCCGAGGATGACCATGAGCTCCTTGGCGTCCTTGCCCCGGGCATAGGCCGAGAAGAGCTGGTTCATGGTGTTGGAATGGTCTTTGCGGGTCTTGCCCTCGCCGATGCCCTTGTCCTTCAGGCGCGACAGGGAGGGCAGCACGTCCACCGGCGGGACGACGCCCTTGCGGTGCAGCTCGCGGCTGAGGATGATCTGCCCCTCGGTGATGTAGCCGGTGAGGTCCGGGATGGGGTGGGTCTTGTCGTCCTCCGGCATGGAGAGGATGGGGATCATGGTGATGCTGCCCGCCTTGCCCTTCTGGCGGCCCGCGCGCTCATAGATGGAGGCGAGGTCGGTGTACATATAGCCCGGGTAGCCGCGCCGGCCGGGCACCTCCTTGCGGGCGGCGGAGACCTCCCGCAGGGCGTCGGCGTAATTTGTAATGTCGGTCAGGATGACCAGTACATGCATGCCCTTATCGAAGGCCAGGTACTCCGCGGCGGTGAGGGCCATTTTCGGCGTGGCCAGGCGCTCGATTGCGGGGTCGTTGGCCAGGTTGACGAACAGCACCGCGCGGTCGATGGCCCCGCTTTCACGGAAGCTGCCGACGAAGAAATTCGATTCTTCGAAGGTGATGCCCATGGCCGCGAACACCACGGCGAACTGTTCACCGGTGCCGCGTACCTTCGCCTGCCGGGCGATTTGTGCCGCGAGATTTGCGTGGGGCAGACCGCTGGCCGAGAAGATGGGCAGCTTCTGCCCGCGCACCAGGGTGTTCAGCCCGTCGATGGCCGAAACGCCCGTCTGGATGAACTCCTGCGGGTAGGCCCGGGCGACGGGGTTGATGGGCAGGCCGTTGACGTCCATGCGCTTTTCGGGGATGATGTCCGGGCCGCCGTCGATGGGCCTGCCTAGGCCGTCGAACACCCGGCCCAGCATGTCCTCCGAGACGCCCAGCTCCATCTGCCGGCCCAGGAAGCGCACCTTGCTGCCCGCCAGGTTGATCCCCGCGCTGCTCTCGAACAGCTGTACCAGGGCGTTGGAGCCGTTGATCTCGAGAACCCGGCAGCGGCGCGTCTCGCCGTTTTCCAGCCCGATCTCGCCCAGCTCGTTGTAGGCCACGCCCGTGACGTCGCGCACGAGCATCAGGGGGCCGGCGACCTCCTGTATGGTCCTGTATTCCCTTGGCATGGTCAGCCCTCCCCCTTCAGTGTATCGTTGATCTCCGCTTTGAGCTTTTCCGCAATCGCTTCATATTCCGCAGCGGTGTTCTCCTCCGGGATATACTTGAACCGGCCGATGGATTCCCGGATGGGCAGGGCCGCGATGGCCTCGATATCGGCACCCTTGCCCAGCGCCTCCGCTGCCAGGCTGTAATAGGCCAAAATCAGACGCATCATGCGCATCTGCTTTTCCAGGCCCGTGTAGGTATCCACCTCGTGGTAGGCCAGCTGGTGCAGGAAGTCCTCCCGTATGGAGCGGGCGGCCTCCATCTTCAGCCGGTCGGCGGGGGAAAGGGCGTCCATGCCCACCAGCTTGACGATCTCGTCAAGCTCGGCCTCGTCCTGGAGCAGGCGCATCATGCGGGTGCGCAAATCCATCCAGTCGCCGCAGACGTGCGCGCCAAACCAGCCGCCCAGGGTGTCGGCGTAGAGGGAGTAGCTCGTCAGCCAGTTGATGGCCGGGAAGTGGCGCTTGTAGGCCAGGGTGGCGTCCAGGCCCCAGAACACCTTGACGATGCGCAGGGTGGCCTGGGAGACCGGCTCGGAGATATCCCCGCCGGGGGGCGACACCGCGCCGATGACCGAGAGCGCGCCCACGCGCGCGTCCTGCCCCAGGGAGACCACCTTGCCCGCCCGCTCGTAGAACTGCGCCAGGCGGCTGCCCAGGTACGCCGGGTAGCCCTCCTCGCCGGGCATCTCCTCCAGGCGGCCGGACATCTCCCGCAGGGCCTCCGCCCAGCGGGAGGTGGAATCGGCCATGAGCGCCACGGAGCAGCCCATGTCGCGGAAATACTCGGCGATGGTGATGCCCGTATAGATGGAGGCCTCCCGGGCCGCCACGGGCATGTCGGAGGTATTGGCGATGAGCACCGTGCGCTCCATCAGGGACTTGCCTGTGTGTGGGTCGATGAGGGCGGGGAACTCGTTCAGGACGTCGGTCATCTCGTTGCCGCGCTCGCCGCAGCCGATGTAGACGACGATGTCCGCCTCGGCCCACTTGGCCAGCTGGTGCTGCGTGACGGTCTTGCCGCTGCCGAAGGGCCCCGGGATGGCCGCCACGCCGCCCTTGGCGATGGGGAACAGGGTGTCGATCACCCGCTGCCCGGTGACGAGCGGCTCGTCGGGGGAAAGCTTTGCTTTATAGGGCCTGCCCTTGCGCACCGGCCATTTCTGCATCAGGGTGACGTTTTCCTCGCCCTTGGCCGTTTCGATCACGGCGACGGTGTCTGTTACTGTGAACTCGCCTGCTTCGATGGACTTCAGCGTGCCATCCATGCCGGGGGGGAGCATGATCTTGTGCAGGACCACGTCGGTCTCCTGCACGGTGCCCAGGATGTCGCCGCCGGTCACCTGATCGCCCGGCTTAGCGGCAGGCGTAAATTTCCATTTGATGTCGCGCTTGAGGGAATCGGCCTCCACGCCCCGGAGGAGGTTGTTGCTGCCCGTGGCCCGCATGATTTCGTCCAGGGGGCGCTGGATACCATCGAATATGCCGCCGATGAGGCCGGGGCCCAGCTCCACGCTCATGGGCTGCCCGGTGGATTCCACGGCCTCGCCGGGGGCCAGGCCCGAGGTCTCCTCATACACCTGGATGGACGCCCGGCCGCCGCGCATCTCTATGATTTCGCCGATGAGCCGCCGCGAACTCACGCGCACGACGTCGAACATATTGGCCGATTTCATGCCCTCGGCGACCACGAGGGGCCCCGATATTTTCAGGATGGTTCCGCTGTCCATAGAATTACCTCGTTATGATATGATGTCAGAGCCTACGGCCTTCTCCACGGATATGCTGATGTTTTTCAGGCCCGCGCCCGTATTGCCGCGCACGCCCGGGATGAGGATCACCGCCGGGATGCGCGCGTAGCGGTATTTGTCGATCTCCTCCGGGATCTGCGCGGCCAGTGCCTCGGTGACGTAAATCACCGCATAGCCGCCGCCCGCCAGGTTCTTTATCTGCTGCGCCGCCTGCTGCGCATCTTCCGTGGGGAAAATCTCCAGGCCCAGGGCGGCAAGGCCGGTGATGCTGTCCCGGTCGCCCATCGCCGCGATTTTATACATAGAGCAGCCTCACTCTCCTCCGGATTTCCGCCGCCGGGCACCCACTTTGCCTGCAGGTGTGTACAATGCGCAGGGTCTTCGCCTCGGCCTCCCGCGCCAGATAGAAGGCGATGAGCGGCTCCGGGCCGAAGTGCTTGGCCTTGGCCGCGCAGGCATATTCCAGCAGCGCGTCGTCGCAGTATTTTTCAAAGGCGGCGCCGGACTGCGCGGCCTCCTCCGGGATATCAATGGCGGGGCACCCGTACAGCGCCCGATCAAGAAACGCCTGCCCCTTGCCTGTCTTCGCCGCCCGCAGGGTAATTTTCGCGTTGGCAAACGCGCACATCATCTGTGCCAAGGTGAACGCGAAATCGTTCTCCGTGGCCTTCGCCATGGCAAGCGTGGTCTCCAGGCACTGCCGGTCGATCACCGCGTCGGCCAGCTGGCCGTCCAAGGTTTTGGCCAGGAGTTCATAGGCCTCCTCCGCGCAGCCGGCCATGCAGGCGGGCAGTCCGTCGAAGCGTTTTTCCCGCAGGGCTTCCGCCATTTCGGCGGGCTCGAACACGGCGGGGCGCATGAAATACGCGCTCGGATCGCCGCCGGTGAAAATAGACTTCAGCAGCGCTTTCAAATTGTGAAAATCGTTTTTGATGATGAGGAAGTCCAGCTCGCCGGGCTGGGGCAGGATCTCGGTGATCAGCCGCCAGGTCTCCGCCACCTTTTCGTCGATGTCAGTGATTTCCGGGCAGTCCGGCGCGGAGATCATCTGCTCCACGTCGACCGCGCGCAGCAGCGTGGGCTCGTTGGCCCGGATGCGCGCCACCGCATAGGTGTAGTCCGTGTCTCTCATACGCAATTGGCCCCCCTATGCGAAAATAAAGGCGTGCAGCGCGTCCTTGATGTCGTCCAGGCGGGCGGAAACCAGGGCCTCGAAGGAGCAGTTCTGCTCGATGTCGCCGTAGGCCAGGATGAAGCCGCCCTCAATTTCGGCTGGCTGCGGGGAGATGCTGACGCCCGCCGGTTGGAAGTCCGGCGGAAGCCTGTCCAGATCTCTCTGCGACAGCCGCATTTCTCCCTGCCCCGGCTGGGCGTATTCCGCCGCCAGCCGGGCAAGTATGCCGAAATATTCCGCCTCCGGCAGGGCCAGCAGCCGGGTCAGGGCGGAGGCCACCATCTGCCCGATGATCTCGTTTTTCATCTGCAGGAGGATGCGCTTCTCGGTCATGGCCGTGCGTGAACGCGCCGCGGCCATATCGGACGCGGCCTTTTCCTCCGCCGCGGCAATGGCCGTTTTGAAGGCCTCCTGCGCCTGCGCCGCGGCCTGCGCAAGGAGCTCTTCGGCCTTGGCCCCCGCGCGGGCCAGAATGTCCTCGCTTTTCACCTGGGCGTCTTGATGGATTTTTTCGATGATTTTATCTGTGCCGGTCATAACGGGCCCTCCTGCCTATTGCACGCCGTTGATGGCCAGGATGGAGATGAGCAGGGCCAGCACCGCGTAGGTCTCCACCAGCGCGGCCATGGTGATGGCCTTGCCGTTTTCCTCCGGCTTTTTGGCCACGATGCCCACGCCGGCCACGCCGGTCTTCGCCTGGTGAATCGCGGAAAAATACCCGACGACCGCGGCGGGCAGGCACGCGGCGAAATAGGCGACCCCCTGCAGGGTGGTCAGCTGCGCGATGCTGCCGCCGAGGAACCCGATCTGGTTGAGAAGTATAAACGCCGTGAGCAGGCCGTAAAGCCCCTGCGTGCCGGGCAGCAGCTGAAGGATCAGCACCTTGCTGAATTTTGTGGGGTCCTCCGTGACAACCCCCGCGGCGGCCTGCCCCACCATACCGACCCCGACAGCCGAACCGATGCCCGCAAACCCCGCCGCGAAAATGGCCCCCGCCAGTGCGAGCGCCACGCCAAGACTAATCATTGAGCAAATCCTCCTTGAGTGTGATATATTGGGTTTTCATGTTGAACGGTTTGAATGCCCGGCCGCCGCCGGCATAGAACTTGCTGAACATCTCCACGAATTGCAGGCGGTTGGTGTGCACATACGCCCCCAGGACGTTGATGGCCATGTTCAGGCTGTGGCCGAAAATGAACACCCCCGTCAGCATGATCCCCTTGACGACAAGGTTTTGCGGGATGGTGCCCAGCATATTCACCACGCTGGCGATGACCCCCGTGCACAGCCCCAGCGCCAGCAGCCGGGAATAGGAGATGATGTCGCCCAGGTATCCCGCGGCGATGCCGTAAAGCCCGTTGAGGCCCAAACCGCCGCCCAGCTTGCCGATGACGCCTTTTCCTGCCCTGCCCGCGGTCAGGACGATCAGGATGACGCCGGCCAGGGCGACCCATTTCCCGATGGAGGACAGGATGGGGGGCACCTGCGTCAGCATGCCGCCCGCCAGGGGCGCAACGCCCAGCACCGCGAGGTAGATGGGGACGCAGTCGCACAGGGCGTCAAATTTTTTGCCAGCCTTCCACTGCGCAGCGGCCCCCGCCGCCACACCCGCGAACAGGTGCACGATGCCCAGCGCGAAGCAGACCAGCAGCAGCTTCATGGGATTTGCCACGGGATCCATCCAGACGGCGAGGTTCGGCGCGGGCCTGCCCAGGAATTCCGTGAAAATGATTGGGATGATGTTGCCGAACCAGCTGCCGAACATCGTCCCCCAGAAGATGGTGGAGATCCCGCAATACAGGAACATCTTTAGATTGTTGCGCATGCGTTTCGCCATGTTGAACTTTTTCAGCGCTATGCCGCAGCCCAGGACCATCAGCAGGCCGTACCCTGCGTCGGAAAGCATCAGGCCGAAGAAGAAGTAATAGAAAAACGCCATGACGGGGTTGGGGTCGATGTCCCCCTTTGCCGGCAGCGCATACATCTCCGTGATGGATTCCACCGGCGCGGCGAAGGCGTTGTTCTCCAGCAGGACGGGGACGTCCTCGTCCTCCTCCGGCTCGGAAATTTCGATGGCCACCGTGTATTTCGCGTCCAGCTCCGCCGTGACCTGCGCGGCGTATTTCTCGGGGATGTAGCCGCTCAGGACAAACACGTTGTCCGTCATCGCCAGGCTGCCCAGCGCCTCGTATTTCTGCCTGCGCACATCGAAATAGTCGATGAGGAACCCTATCTCGCTTTCCATGCCCGCGAAGCTTTTGATGTCCGCTTCGGCCTGAGCGATTTTTGCCTCAAGCGCCGCGATTTTTGCTGCGTACTGCGCCATCTGCTCCGCCGGCGGAAGGTGTACCGACTCATCTGCGCGTATAAACCCGAGCTCCCGCAGGGCCGCGGCAGCTTCGCCCTCGTCGTCTCTGTGGCACAGGATAAAAAGGCTGCTCTGCTCGGGGGAGGCCGCCAGGATTTCCACCGCGGCCTGCGGCAGCTTTTCCGCCATATCATCCCCGCATAGATAGGGCACCGAGCCGATGAAGGCCGCAGCGCATTTCGTGCCTTTGAAGTCCATGGGGACGTCCAGCGCTTCCCAGGCCTTCAGCTGATCCGTCTGCGTGCGCAGCCGCGCGATATCGGCCTTCGCCTGGGCGATGACGGACTGCAGCGCGTTGATATGATAGCATTTTTTTAAGCTTTCGTCAGCTTTTTGAGCCTGCCCGCCGAAGGCCTCCGGTTTCATCTCACGCTTGCCGGAGAAAGCCGCAAACATTGATTTTTTTGCGGGCGCGCAAAATTCCGACAGCACGGACCGGGCGGCCATAGCGACCGCCCGCGCCTGCTCAA
>JGI24702J35022_10002790_pt1 | contig 10596 bp, 10 predicted proteins | sample TergutTh196P4_FD_35022 | JGI IMG/M metagenome (IMG submission 35022)
GAACACCTATCCCTATAAAAACATCGTTTACAATACCTGCGACATTTTTTTTACCGTTTCAGTTCCCGGCCTCAGTGAAGATGATCTTCGCGCCGAAGCCGGAGAAATAAAGGGAATGCGCTTTTTGCATCCCGGCGGGATCGACCCAAAGGAACTTGCCTTTGAATCAGCCCGCCGGGCAATTGAGGTTTATACAACCGAAACCTACAGAACAGAAGCGAACCTTCCTAAACGGTAAGACTGGGTATCGGGAACTTTGTATTTTCCTACAGCCCTTTGAACGCTTGAAATGCGCTGGGCCGGGGTCGGATGCGTGTTGTTAAATCCCCCGCGCTTCCCAGGCTGTTCTTTTTCCAAGACCCTAAGCATATCCAAAAGAGAAGAAGGTTCGTAACCCGCAAGGGCCATTAAATTCAGGGCCTCGGCATCGGCATCGTTCTCCTGTGAGCGGGAATAACCTTTGGTCATCATGTTGGTCACGATTTCATCTACCCCGCCTGCAAAAGCGTTTACAAGCCCAGGAAACCTGCTGTCCCCGGCACCTACCTCAACCGCTAGGGACAATCCGTCCGAAAACGCGCTTGCCCTCCGGCTACTTTTTATGGCCTTAAGCCCGTGTTCAAGCTGGATGTGGGCTATCTCGTGGGCAACAACAGCCGCCAGGGTATCCTCCGATGTGGTACATGAAATTAGGCCCCGTGTAATGAAAATGTGCCCACCCGGAGTAGCGAAGGCGTTTATTTCGTCGCTGTCCAGGATATTTGCGTGGTACCCGTTAAAGATTTCAGATCTTGGGGAATTGATGACCAGGGCATTGCAGACCTTGTTCAAATAGGCTGTCAATTCAGGTGTATCGGTTTGGATTTGATAAACGGAAAGGACATTGGCGGCTACCGCCCGGCCTATATAGTACTCCTGCTCCGGGGTAATCTCCTCAAAAGTCTTTGCAAGCGAAGTAAGAAAAGCGCCTTCTGACCCCCCTACCAGCGCTCCAGCAGTCTGCATTACGCTTCCCATACTTTCACAAGAAAAGAGAACCACAAAGGATAAAACTGCCAGCAAGGGCAGAAGGTACAGTATTCTTTTTGCTTTCATACTTCATTCTCCTGTGTTTAAATGACCATCGACAACAAAGTTGTAGAGATCATCAATTGAAACCGTGATAGCCTCGGTCTTATCAACGTCATCATAGTTGAGTTCGCCTTGAGTCTTGTAGGAATCTTCCACTTCCTGGCTGAACCCTTTCCCTGCGAGGGCAACTTCGCTGGCGGAGGCACCTGACCCGGAAGCAACGATGCGCCTGGCGCTTAAGTTGCTTGTTGCGGTCCAGCCCCTCAAGTTGCTGTTGGTGACGGACCTGACTTCTGCCTTACTTCCGCTTACCTGCAGCACTGAGACTTCGTCGCCCATATTAATCGTTCCCGTTTTAGAGGCAAAAAACCCTGTGGAAGACTTTAGCTCCGCTGTCTTGGACGATACCCAGGCCGAACCCCCGCTTTTAATCTGGGCGAAAAGGGCGCCCGATAGGAGCACGGTCAAAACAAAAAACAATAGAAATTTCTTTTTCATCACCTTACCTCACGTATAATATATTATTTTTCCGTTAAATTATCTACCGCATCCCAATTCGCAGGCGGAGGGGCAGCTTCGAATTTCTCGCACCTTTCAAGGTAGAGTTTTGCCACCCTGTCTTCCGGATACTTTTGGGAAATCCCGGTGAAGATTCTTTTCGCTGCAACGAAATTTTTGTCTTCGTAGGCCATCATAGCCCCTTCCCAGGATTTGACCATTTCCAGCATTTCCGGGGGGGCATCACTCTTGATTTCCAGAACCTCAAAGAGCCTTAATGGGACAGGGATACCCACCACCGTAACGCGACTTAGGGGGCGGATTACAAATTCGTCGCCAATCTCGCTGCGGGTATATTCGCTTATAAGGATACCATATGTGTTGTACTGCTTGTTAACACCTTCAAGCCGCGCCGCAAGGTTAACCGCGTTCCCCATGATGGTATAGTCCATCTTGGAGGGGGTTCCCATAAATCCCACTACCATGTCCCCGGTGTTTACCCCAAGCCTGGTGAAAAGGGGGCGGTCATCGGGGATAACCTTGCCTGCGATTAGCTTGGTCAGGGGGCTGTAAAATTCCCTGTCGGGAACCAGGATTAACTCCTTGAGCTCCTTTTCCCGTCTCTTCATCAAGATCGTGCTTCTACAGGCCCGTGCGGCATGATCCTCCAGCGCGATCGGCGCTCCGAAAAAGGCGATAATTGCGTCCCCTTCGTATTTGTCGATGGTTCCTCCGTTGGCAAGGACGATGTTGCTCATTTCGGTCAGGTAAAGGTTAAGGAGGTTTACCAGCACCTTTGGGCCATCCTCCCCATACTGTTCCTGCAGTTCCGAGGAAATCGAAGAAAAGCGCTGAATGTCCGTAAAGAGGGCTGTCATCTTCCGTTTTTCGCCGCCAAGTTTCAACTGGGAAGGATCCGCTATTATCTGGTCGATGACCTTTGGGGAGAGTATGCGTGAAAAGGCACCTTTAATGAAACGTTTGTCCTTGCCCTCTGTGGCGAAGCTGTAAAGTGTAGCGCTCAGGTAGGCAAGGAACACTGCCAAAATGGGTGCCGCCAGGGGAATCCACCAACCCGCCTTAAAAGTCAAAAATCCGGTAACAACAAGGGCGGCAAACACGACTATAAGGCCAGGGACCGATATGGATATGCGGCCTGAAAAAAGGACCAAAACCACGATCAGGATTATCGTCGCAACGATGGCCAGTATGGCGATCCAATCGGGGGCTTTTTGGATGAAGTCGCCCATGAGCATATTGTCAAGCATTGTAACGTGCACCCCCATTCCTGGGTAAACAGAGGCGATTGGGGTTGGGAAGGTATCGAAGAGCCCCTGGGCGTAAAGGCCGAAAAACACATAACTGTCCGTAAATACATCAAGCGGCAGGAGGGGTTCCCTGCCGGCGGCGTAGTCTTCCGCGCTTTGAAGCACGCTGGCCATGGTGTAGTTGTGGTAGCGTTCTATTGGATCCCCACGGAAACGGAGCAGGGTCTTTCCTTCGTCGTCAACCGGGATGGTATAGTCCCCCCAGCGGATAAGTTTTTTTTGCGCGTCGTAGGAGATGCTTCCATCGTAGCCCGATGCGAGGACGGAAGCGGCGGCCAGACCCGGCACCGCCTTGCCGTCGAATACCGTAAAGAACCTGTGACGCCGGATTACCCCGTCCCAATCGGTTTTCCCGGTCAGGCTGCCTATTACCGCCGCCGAGTTCCGGATTTCCGGTATAGGGAACTGCGCGCCCGTCTCCCTTTCCTCTCCGGGGAAGTCGTTGGTTAGGTCAAAGAGGGAAATTATGGAGTCGAAATTCTCCAGCTTGAACAGGGGCTTGTTCAGATCGCCCGGCCAGGTTTTCATGCTTCCAGACTGGGTGCTGAAAAGAACCCCGTGTACCAGTCTGCCAAAATTCCTCCCGGCATCGGCAAACGAGGCGTCGTCTTCCCTGGCGCTTAGTTCCTGCAGGTTCCTCACCAGATCCCTGAACATGGGCATTGCCGACCGGGTTTCCCCCCCGGCAACGGCAGCCTGGGCCATTTCCAGGTTTTTCACCGCATCTTCGATTATTTCATCCTGCCGTGCGTTGCGGTAAATCGAAGGCTCGGAAAAAATCACGTCAAAGGTAACCGACTTTGCCTTTGCCAGGGCCATATAGTCAAGGAATTCAGCGTAGGCCTTCCTGGGCCAGGGCCAGCCCCAGCCCCGCTCATGCTGGGCCCAATCAAGGCTGTTTTGATCCAGAAGAACCAGGGTAATGTCGTCAGAATTCCTGGATCCTGGTGCCAGAAGGTTGATCCTGAGATCGTAAAGCTTTAATTCTACGTAATCCAGGATCCCGGATATATGGCTCGCAATTATCACCCCGGAAAGCGCCAGAATTATAATCAGGGCAGCCAGGTTTTTGTGGTATTTCTTGCCTGTCTTTTCCATAATCACCTCTGCGTATATTGTTAAGTGTATACAGTATAGAATATAAAACGCTAAATGTGCAATGATGAAAGGGGGCGGTAATGATAAACGACAGGTTTCGGCGCTTTAATTCTGGCAGGGTTAATTTTTTCCTCTTGGCGACAATCACCGTTATCCTCTTTGCGGCGGTGCTAAAAATCACCTCCTCGGTGGTGTTGCCTTTTACCATTTCCATGCTGCTTGCGATTATCACAAGCCCGCTTGTGAAATTCCTTGAAAAATTCCGCCTGCCCCGTATTGTTTCGGTTTTGCTGGTTTTGTTCTTGTTTGTGGGCATCCTTGCCATAATGGTAGTGATTGTCTCTTCTTCCGGCCGTTCCCTCCTTGCCCTTTACCCAAGATACGAAGCAAGAATCACAGAGATTTACATCTGGGTAGCCCGTTTGTTTGAACTCCCCTACGACGAGCACCTCTCCATTTTTGACAACATTTGGGGGCAGGTTGGCGTAAGGAACCGGGTTCGCATTATGACCCTTTCCTTTTCCAACGGATTCATTTTCTTTCTGCGCGACGCCTTCCTGGTTATCCTGTACATGATCTTCCTTCTTGTAGAGGCAGCCTCTTTTAAAAGAAAACTGCAAAGGGCCTTTGAGGGGGAAAGGGCGGAGAGGATCATAAAGATCAGTTCCGACCTGATGACCCAGGTTACCCACTACCTTTCGATTAAGTTCATCATTTCTCTGGCTACGGGGCTGATTGTCGGTGTAAGCCTCAGAATCGTAGGTGTCGAATTTGCAATACTTTGGGGGCTGCTGCAGTTCATTCTTAATTTTATCCCCAACATCGGCAGCATTGCCGTGGGAATGGCTGCCACCGCTTTTTCCCTGATCCAATTCTGGCCCAATCCCATGCCCGTCCTAGCAACGGGAATAATCATGATTACTACAAATATGGTCATTGGCTCCATAGTAGAGCCAAAGATAATGGGAGACAGGCTGGGTCTTTCCCCCCTGATTATCCTTGTTTCCCTCCTTATCTGGGGCTGGATTTGGGGCTTTGCTGGCCTGATCCTCGCGGTGCCAATGATGGCGATTATCAAAATAGTTTGCGAGAATATCCCCATGCTGGAGCCGATTTCCGTCCTGTTGGGATCAGGCAGGGCGCTAAAGGCGGTGATGAACGAAGACAGCCGGGAAGAAACAGGGACTGGGGAGTAGGAAGTAGGGAGTAGGGAAATCGTTGTAAGAAAGTAAAGCTCACCATGCCAATACGCTACGCTTCAGAACCACACTCCCCACTCCCTATTCCCTATTCCCTATTCCCTATTCCCTAAAATCGAGCGGCCCCTGCGAAGGGACGCATCGGGGTATTTAGCGTTTATCTTTAAAATCGATTCTTCAAGGCGGCGCTCTTTTTCTTTTTCACCTCCAAAAAGATCCGCCTGCCGCAAGGAATTCCCTTCCGTCAAATTTGCGAGCCCCGCACCGATTAGGCGCACGCCCCTTCCTCTCTGGTACTTCTTATGGAACAGATCCAATATATGTTTGTACAGATCGTTTAAGGTCAGGACGGGATCCGCAAATGTCTTTTGGGTGTTTTCAGTTGAAAAGTCGCCGTAGCGGATTTTTAGGGAAACTGTGGCGCTTTCCACATGCTCTGAAAGAAGCCTGAAAATCAGCGTTTCACAGATGTCGAGCAGGGCAGTTTCTATGACAAACACGTCGGAGATGTCGTATGCAAAAGTCCGCTCGGTGCTCATGGAATGGGAACCATGCTCCCTCTCGAAGGTTTCGGCCGGCTCCCCCCTTACGGCCCGGTAGAGGAAATTCCCGAAAGCGTTTCCGAACATGGAGGCGAGGGCTTCCCCGGAAAGCCTGTAAATGTCCTCGCCTGTTTTAAAGCCGTGCTTTTTAAAGATTTCCTGGGTCTTGTCCCCAGCCCCCCAGATTTTTTTTACCGGGAGGGCATGCATGAATTTTTCCTCTTCCCCTTCCTTGACTTCAAAGAGCCCGTCCGGTTTTGAGAGGCCTGAGGCGATTTTTGCAATATATTTGTTGGAAGCCAAACCCACGGAAACGGTAAGGCCTGTTTCCTTCCGAACTTTCTCTTTAAGCTTTTTTGCCGCTTCTGTTGGAGGACCAAAAAGCGCTTCCGTCCCGGTAATATCAATAAACGCCTCGTCAATGGAGAGCTGTTCCACGTTAGGTGAAAAATCCCCAAAGATTGCCATAATCTCGGCGGACTTTTCGCTGTAGCGGCCCATGCGCCCCCGCAGGTATATCCCATGTGGGCATAGCTTGTAAGCCTGGGAAATCGGCATCGCCGAATGAACGCCGAAAGCCCTCGCCTCGTAAGAAGCGGCGGACACCACGCTGCGCCTGTCACCGGGGGTCCCGCCCACGATGACGGGCTTTCCCCTAAGATCGGGGTTGTCGAGCTGTTCGACCGAGGCGTAGAAGGCGTCGATATCCGCGTGGATGAAGCAGGGCATACTAAGATAATTTAGCATGGATTGCAGGGAAGGTAGAAGAAAGGAAAAGGTAAAAAGTAAAAGAGGAAGAAGAGCTCACACAAAGGCACAAAGACACAAAGGGAAGAAGATCTCACGGAGGCACGGGGGAACGGAGCTCACGGAGGAAGAAGGGAAGAAGATCTCACGGGGGAACGGAGCTCACGGAGAGAAAGAAAAGAGAATGATAAAAGATATACAAGGTAAAATAGAAAAGGTAAGAAGCAAAATAAAAATTCATGCCGTGGCCATTTAAACAAATTATAATATAGTCTCAATATTTTTCTTATTTATTCGTGTAGTTCGTGGTAAAATTCTTTCTTTTATATTTCACCGTTAAATCTGCGCAATCCGCGGACCCTTTGTCTCAAAATTTCCCTTGCAGATACGCACACTTTGTGGTAAAATGAAGCACAATCAACAAATTTGACATGGGGGTTAAACCATGATAACCTTAAAAAAGTTCTCCGTTCTCATTAATACATATTAGAAGACAATTTTCATTTTTTGCAATAATTACGCTGTTTCTTTGCCTTCCAACATTAGTTTGGGCAGGGGGAAACAAGGACAAAGGCAAACAGAATCAACCGCCGCCCACTGCTCAGGTGCAACAGCCTCCTACGTCCGCGCCCGCTACTCAGGTACAACAGCCACCGCCCCCGCCGCCTTCCCCGTTCTGGACTGGAGACGGCGGAAGGGGGAGCAGTATTGCCATTCTTGCGCCCAAAGCTGTCAACTTAACAGCAAATCAGGGCTATTTGCCCGACTTGGTGCAGGGGGAATTTGTAAGCAACTTTTCAAGTTTTTCTGCCATAAGCGTATTGGATCGCCAGCGCCTTGAAGAACAGTATTCCGAACTCCTTTCGGGCTGGTATGCCGATGATGCAGAGGAAAACTGGGACTTGGGCAAGCTGCCCCCTACGACCTATATCATGAGCGGAAGCATTACAAGGACGGCTACGGGTTACTCCCTTCAAATGGGCATTGCGAAAAATTCCGATAAATTGACGGTTGCATCTTATTCGGGTACTTCTACTTTTGATGAACTGGACAACCTGACTGCCATTAGGCAGGCGAGTTTGGACTTGTTGGAAAAAATAGGCGTAGCGCCAACCGCCCGCACAAGGACAGAACTTGGCAGGGCGGCAGAGGCAAACAGCGTGAACGCGCAGACAGCCCTTGCAAGGGCATTACCGCCCAAAGGCAGGGAACCCAGGTTGAGGCGTTGAGCTACTACTTCCAGGCAGCCGCGCTCGATTCTTCCCTGGCGGAGGCGGTAAGCCGCTCTTCGGTAATGGCTGCCAATATTTCCAGCGGGAATATCGGCGTTGATGCCCGCAACGACATACAATGGCGCAGGGACTGGATAGCCCGGCTTACGGAAACGGAGCAGTTTTTTGATAATTTCCTAAAAAATGAGCGGATGCCTTATACTTTTTATTATACAACGGGGATACAAAGAGAGGCCATAAATTACCAGAACGAAACCATTGTCCTGACTATAGAAGCAAGCCTTAATCCAAATGATATATGGCCGTTTCCGTTACAGGATGCATTAGTGGCAGTTTATGATGGTTTAACCCGGACTGGGAGAAAATCGGATTGGGGGCTGGCTCAGTGGCCTTATCAACGTGTAACAAACCTAAATCCTTTTGTAAGACGGAGCAGTGATTTTTCGGTAGTTATTGAACTAGTTAACAATAATGATAAGGTGATTGGGAGCCAGACCTTTCAGGCAGGTGGCTGGTGGGAATTTCAGCTTCGAAATTCGAGAAACGAAATTTTTAGCCCCGTTGTTGATGTTTCTGATGTTACCGTTAAAAATGTGAGTTTTACGGTCAAGGTAGATGATATAACCGATAACCTTACCATTCGTGTTGTAAGCGTAAATGGGCAAACAGCCGAAACCGTAGCCAGAAACGGGCTTTTGCAAGTTATGTCTGTGTCATCTATACCAAGACATATTAGAATTCCCAATAGCGTAAATTCTATTAAGGTAAGGGAATTTGAAAATAAACAACTGACCAGCGTGACCATCCCCAGCGGCGTAACTTCTATTGGTGAAAGGGCATTTTCCGATAACCAGCTTGCCAGCGTGATCATCCCCAGCGGCGTAACTTTCATTGGGGAAGGAGCATTTTCCGGCAACCAGCTTGCCAGCGTGATCATCCCCAGCGGCATCACTTCCATTGGGGATATGGCATTTCAAGGCAACCAGCTTACCAGCGTGACCATCCCTGGTAGCGTCACTTCCATTGGGGATATGGCATTTCAAGGCAACCAGCTTACCAGCGTGACCATCCCTGGTAGCGTCACTTCTATTCAGCTTAATGCATTTAGATTCAACCCCCTGGCCAGTATTACCATTGGTGCAAATGTTAAGCTGGGTAATATGGTTTTTAATGATTCTTTTGATCGCTTCTATAATGAGCAGGGCAAAAAGGCAGGAACTTATGTATTGAGAGGTGGAAGCTGGAGCTTGCAATAATAACGAAGCTAGGATAAATCGTGCAAGAAGCTGCCGTAGCGCGGCTTGATATTTTTTTTGGAGGAAGAAGCAATGACGGAAAACACAAGACGTGGTATAGCGATAGTTGCAGGTATTGCAAATATCGCCCACAAGGTTAACCATACGTTAAGTAAAGAACAATTGAACCGTTGTTAGAGTTATTTGATCAACATCCAAGCAATGATGATCGTGAATACGTAGAACCTAGTAAGCTGGTACTTTGGGCATACAATGCGTATTATACTGTTGGTGATACTGAAACACCTGAACATATTAAAAGGCTTTCATATGGTTTATTCCAAAAATTGATCTTTCTCTGCTAGACTAACTGGAAATGCTTCAATAGCGCATAATAGAATTGTAAACGCTTCACCGCTTAACGATAGCTCGAATCCCGAAGGCATGGATTCGTGCTGGTTTGTGGTAAAAATTCATATTCCCTCCATGATCTCCGTTTCTCCGCGCCTCTGTGAGAGGCCTTTTCCTACAGACTCTAAAGCCTTCACGCTTTATTGATTTGCGCTTTTCACTATATCCAAATATTCGTTCGGTTTTGCGATTTTTACTTTCTTGTATTCCTTAAGTACCAACAAATCGTTATCTCCGGTTATAATATAATCAACTTCGCCGTCCACCCCACATTGTAAAATTTTGTTGTCATCTTTGTCCCTGCTTATATTGTCTGGAATATTTTTTGAAAATAATTTTATAGCATAGCTTTCAATGATTTTTATATATTCTTCAATGTCATTTGTATTTGTGCCAAATTTATTGCTTAACATTACTGAGGAAATTTCATTTAAAATATCATCGGTAATATATAGTTCATCAAAACCATTGGTAATTCTGTCAAATACTTTTCTTGGATTTCCTGCCCAATAAAAAGATGAAATAAAAATGTTTGTGTCTAAAACTACTCTCATTTACTGTTTCTATACTTTTTAATCTCATCTATTACATCATCTTCTGTAAAACCATTTTTTAAGGCAACGCTTTCTCCATAAGCAAATAATTCATTCAATTTTTGTTTTCGGCTAACATACATTTTAACTGAGTTATAGATTAAATCTGTTCGAGTAAGAGATTCATTATTTGCAATTAGATCTATCTGCTTAACTAAGTCTTCATCAAATGATAAATTAATTGTTGCAATTGCCACGGTTACCTCTTGAATTTAAATATTAGTCATATTGTTATTTTAGTCAATATAGCGGATATAATTAACCCTTGTTATATACACTGTTTCGCCAAGGTGTCAGACACCGTTTGACGATAGTTAGGATCCGGAAGACACGAGTTTGTGCGGGTTCGTGTGGTTCGTGGTAAATTTTCTTCCTCTCCGTGATCTCCGTCCCTCCGCGCGCCCCGTGTGAAGTCTTTTTCCTCAGTAAAACGAATTGCAGTTTAGGCAAAAAAAAAGGCCTGACCACCGCAACATGAGTTGCTTAAAGTGGCCAGGCGCCTTCCCGAGACGGCTCTGCGGTTTTTCAGGCGGCTTTTGCCGCCTAAAACAACTACCGCAAAAGCTGAAGAACGGTTTGACCCTTCTGGTTGGCTTGTGCCAGCATCGCTGTACCGGCTTGTACGAGGATCTGGTTCTTCGT
>JGI24702J35022_10002791_pt1 | contig 10596 bp, 6 predicted proteins | sample TergutTh196P4_FD_35022 | JGI IMG/M metagenome (IMG submission 35022)
GAGGGTATGCTTGGAACTGACCAGTACCGACAGAACTTTTTTGATGCTTATCCTTTCTATTTCAGCTATATCTCTTATCCCAACGCCACTAACAAGCAGTATCAATATCTTGTGTATCAACTCGGAATGCCAACCTTTGTAACTCAAAGCATGATCGCCTATGGTTGGTGAGCGATGTCGAACCTATGGTTGGTGAGTACAATTCTTGCAAAAATAATTTTGCTTTTCAGACGGCTTTTTGCCATTTTTCTTTACATTTGCACTTTGGCAATTGGGACAGTGAAGGGTGATTGTTATTTCCACAATACAAAAATAATGCTTTGCTTCTTGATTGCCAAATTTTTATAGCAGCATACTTTTTACAACACCACCAGAAAAGGTTCTCTTTGAAAATAAGGGTTTTTTCGACATCCTTTATTCAACTTGACCGAAGGGGATAAGCAGTAATATATTTGAATTATATCATCCGAAAATGAAAAAAATCGTTGTTGGTTACACGTATCAAAAACGCCAAAAAATGAGATCATCACCTTTACCAAACCACCATTTTTGATGCCTGCCACACCATTTGTCCTTTTACTGTATTGAGGATAATTCGGTACGGATAAATGCCGGATATCATCCGGCCGCCGTTGGCATCGCATCCGTCCCATTCAAATTCTCCGGATGTGTAACCTTCTGAATATAATGATTGTTTCATCGAGCGCAATAGTCGTCCCGACAAGTCATAAATCTGCAATTCCGCATATAATTCCGTATCGGGCATGTTGAACTCGAAGTAGATACGGGTATGCCCGGCAAAAGGATTGGGATAATTGTACAATTTGTCGATTTGCAGCATTGACGATTGGGTGACGCGGAATTGGATGATTGATTGAGATGAATTGTTTTGCAGGTTCCAGGCTGTAAACAATAGTTCGTAGTCGCCGGCGGGCAGGTTAGTGAATCTGTAATTGACGGTTCCCTTGCTATAGGAGTTCAGATTGGCCTCATAATGTCGATTGAGGATGTACACTTTCGATGGGTCATTGCTCAACGTGGCGGTAATCTGGTTCCCGATTCCCTCGTCAGAAGTGTTGATACCGGTTTCATCCTGCAGGAAAGCAATCAGTCTTGGGTTCTGGTCGGTAATGCCACCGTTGCGAAATAGCGTATCATTCATGAACAGCCGTATTATAGGACCATCTGTGTTGTCAATTCCGAGTATGGAACCGCCTACAATAATTTTTTCGAATGAGCCGGCTGCTGATTTACCATTATCCGAACAGGCATAATAGGATATTTTTCCAAAGCCATACTGGTAATTGATGTTGCGTGGCATAAAAAATGACAATTCAAACTCGCCGTTTTTTACAGAGGCTTTACCCTTAAATAGAGAAGATGTTTGGGTATAGAAGGTTATCGGGATTGAATTGCCATTGTGATTTAAGGTTTGGCGTTTGTACTCTTTATCGTAGAGCGTGAGATGTGCCACTCCGTTAAATCCGGTCATTACTTGTCCATTCTCATTGGTAATGCAGCCTTTCACGGTTACGAAACTGTTGGCTTTCATTGTATCCAGCGGTTCGCTCACTAATTTTCCGTTGATAGAAAGCATTTGCATGGAATTTTCCGGGACAGGCAGTCTCAATGCCGGATTCCCCAGCAGTGTGAAACACAGCCTGTTCACATTTTCTTCTTCTCTCGAACCTTCAGTAGCATTTTTTGCCCGCCGCATAACGTCGCCCAGGCGGTGATCATCGTCTACAGCCTGCCGTGCGAGTAATTCGCGAAAAAAATTTTGATTGAACTTAAAATTCTGGCTCGAAAAAACCAGGCGCGTACTGGTCAATGTGGCGATACTGCCGCCATTGGGGGTGAGCATCATGGTTTCTCCAGCTGTCACTATCGAGCCGTTGTCGTATCGGCCAAATTCGCAAGTTGCCGCTACAAACAGCGGGTATAACTTGTTTCTCCATTGGCTTATGTTGGTGGTATTCACCACCCTTTTTGCAGAAAGCCCCGATGCGTTACCGTGTCCGATATAATTTACCAGCAAACAGCCTCTATTCATCAAGTCGTTCAGTTGTTGTTCCACTTCCGGGTAACGGTGTCCATCGGCGGTGCTCACTCTGGGAAAAGCGTCGAAATACAGTTTTTCAACAGTGTACTGCAGATGTTGGGTGTTAACATATCCTGCAAGAATTTCCGATTGTTCCGTGAACTGACTGCCATCACTTATATCCCCGTCGTCGGCGAGCAGGCCGATATGGTTTGGCCAGTCGCCGACTGATTGTGAGTCAATGTATCGGCCTGTTTTTACTACGGCATCGCGGGCTTGTTCAGCGGTTTGCACCGGAATTCGCCCCACGCCGACAGTGAGTTTTCCGGTTAAAACTGCTTCATTATCACCCAATATTCCGAAATAATCATCGGAAACATAAGAATTGGTACCGTGCCATGAATTAACCGACTGGTAGGTGACAATATAATTGGTGTTACTGATTTTTTTTACATTCGATTTGTTGTCGTATGAACCGGCACCCATCAGCAAAAGGTATTTAAGTTTGACACTTGATGGTTTTTCGTATAAAAATTTCATGAAATTACGAATGGCTGTCGGATCTTGCATCCCTGATGAAAATTCATTGTATATCTGTTCGGCAGTTACCACTTCCACTGCCATCCCGTCTTTGGAACGGTGCAATGCTGCCAGCTCCTGTGAAGCATCCCAAAAATCGGGATGTGTCACAATTACCATATCTACATTTTCGATTCCATGCAGATTTTGATTGTCCGTTCGGCTATTTTTATCGGGAAACGTCGGTTTCAACAGATCAGATGCAATGTTGAAAGCCACAAACTCGCGCAAGGTATCTGTTGCTGCTGAAAAAGACAGTGTGTTGCCGGAAAGAAATGTGTCTATGCGCCGGATGTTGTGCATATCGGTAATATCCCAAACCTGTGTATTTGAATTGCAACCGGTAATTTGAAACCGGGCTGTTTGGCCTTCTCCAACTGAGTGCGTGTCTCTGAAAAAAAGTTGTGATGACGACATATTCAGTTTTCGCCGCGCAAAAATCCGGATGTAATCCAACCATCCTCCTGCTTGACTCACTCCGTTGCGGGTCAGTATCATTTCCACCGACAGGTTTCCCGACGAGGGATAAAATTCATCGGTTTCAATTTCAATAGGTTGATAATCAAGACTTCCTGGCAAAGAACGCTCGGCGATTTGTTGTCCGTTGCATATAACTTGCAACTGCGGTGATGAAGATGGTGATTGCGACAGGTACGAAAAATACATCCGTGCCGGAGCGCCCGTTTCCAAGTCAGTAATCGTAAAAGGAAAGGTGATTTTTACTATTGAACTCGTATCCCTGTTAAAATCCTCGCCATACCAGCGTCTTCCCGAATTTTGTACGTTTGCAAGTTCCTTCTCATGGTACTGATGTTCATCGAAAGCGGTTACGTTTTGTGTGACGGTTGCCGCAGGTGGTGTTTCTGTTGCAATCCTTTTTCCTCCTGCTTTTGAAGTAATAAAATAGCACGATTGGTTGTCCCATAGGTGAAGAGAATGTTCAAATTCCTGTTTTTCTTTGTTGTATTGCCACACAATCGGTCCTTGTCCGTAAAAAAGTATATAGTCGTCGTTTTTGAATACTCCGTCTTTTGTATATATCCAGATGGGAATTTCCTGCAGGTCGTTTCCCGATTTTTTATCTGCGATTTCAGGCAACATGGCTCCACCTGAACCGTATATCCTGACATTTGAGGGATCTGTAATGCCCAGGTTGACCAATTCGGAATAGGTTATACGGTAGATTCCTTCACGGTCGACCGTGATTTTATACCAGTCGCCCGATACCATCACTGACGCAGTTTCGCTGCCCGACATGCAAAAAGTGGGTAACAAAAACAATAATAAGGAAAGAAAAGCGTTTTTCATTCAATGATATTTTGCACAAAAGTAAAATTTTATGTTAAGAAAATAATGCTTGTTGTTAAAAATAATAATATGAATACCGCATTCATCAATAAAAAGATGCAAAAGTATAACCTTTTGCATCAAAAAACGTACTATTATTATATTTATCAAAAACAAAAGCCATAAACGCTTTTATGAGTAGGAGAGTTAGCCAATACCCGGTCGTCCGTTGTGTCGTACTGTCGTTGATAATGTCGTGCGTTTTACCGTATACAGGCAAGGCACAGGATGCTGTCTATTCTCAGTTTATGTTCGATGCGTTGAGCGTCAATCCCGGATTAGCCGGTATCAACGATTATGATAAGGTAACCGCTGGATTTCGCGATCAATGGGTACAGGTAGATCATGCTTACGTTACATATTTTGTTTCATACGACCGGAAAATTGAAGAAATAAAAAGCGGCGCAGGCTTGCAGGTGTACCGTGATGTTGCGGGAAGTATTTATTCGCGCACATCGGCTGAATTATTTTACAGTTACCAGTTCCAACTTGCCAATGATTTTGTCGTTTCACCCGGATTGCAGCTTGCTGTGGTGCAACGCGCAATGAATGCTTCGGGACTGACCTTGCCCGGTGAAAATCCCTTCACAGGTGGTGGATCATCTACAATACTCGAAAACCGAACAAACATTTTTCCGGACTTTGGTTTTGGCGTAGTGGTCAATTATTCAGACCGTTACAGTCTCGGCGTTGCAGCCCATCACCTTAACGCTCCTGTCGAAACTCTGTCTGAAATCAATCAAAAAAGGACGCCTATGAGTTTGAGCGCACATTTTATTTCTTATTTTCCCGTTCGTTTCGGAAAGTTCGACAAGCGCGAAATGGTAATATCTCCTGGGGCGTACTACCGTCAGCAACAGTTTCAAAACTTTTTTTCTGCTGGCATGAATATTGCCTATGATCCTGTTTTTATAGGTTTTTGGTTTCGAACGGCTTCTGGTTTCAATCCGGAATCAACAATTTTTTTGGTCGGATTGGAACAAAATTATTACAGAATCGTATATAACTATGATTACAAGTTAGCAACCGGCAATGGGTACTTTCCTCCGACGGGTGCACATGAAATCGTTTTATCGTGGAAAATTCACCCTAAAAAGAAAATACACGCAATAAAATGTTCGAAATACAGTTTAAGAAAAAAATAGTATCTTTGACCCAAATTTTGTAAACGTATGAAGTATAAATTTTCAGTTGTCGCATTATTGTTAATATCAATACTATGCGCCTCGTCTTGTCGGTTATTCAAGAAAAGTTACGATAAAGATTCCAAGACGGGATGGAACTATAACGATCCCGACTATGGGGGGTATGAAGTAAAGAATGTACCCGAACAGAAAACCGGTCCGGGATTAGTGTTAATCGAAGGCGGCACATTCACCATGGGGCGTACTGTCCAGGATGTGATGTTTGATTGGAACAACATGCCGCGAAGAGTTACCGTAGAAACTTTTTACATGGATGAAACAGAAGTTGCCAATGTCAACTACAAGCAATATTTGCACTGGCTCAAGCGAGTGTATGTATCGTATCCCGAAGTGTACCGTAAAGCGGTGCCTGACACATTGGTCTGGCGAAGTAAATTGTCCTATCATGAGCCGTTGGTGGAAATGTATCTGCGTCACCCCTCGTACAATGATTATCCGGTAGTTGGTGTCAGTTGGCTGCAATGCAACGACTATTGCCTGTGGCGTACCGACCGCGTGAATGAAGATATTCTTATTCGCGAAGGTATTCTCGAAAAGGATCCCAACCAGAAGGATGAAAACAACTTCAACACAGAAGCCTATCTAAATGGACAATATGAAGGTATTGTACGCCAAAACCTGAAAAGTTTGGATCCCAACGTGGAGGAAAGGCGCGTGATGATAGAAGACGGAATCCTTTTGCCTAAATACCGTCTTCCGACCGAAGCAGAGTGGGAATATGCTGCTTACGGACTGATTGGTAATTCGTATGACGAGCGAGTTTACGAGCGGCGTATTTATCCATGGAACGGCGACGTATTGCGTAACCACCAGAAGAAATACCGAGGTGTATTTTATGCCAATTTCAAACGGGGAAGAGGAGATATGATGGGTGTAGCCGGAGCATTGAATGATGCAGGGAGCATTACTGAGCGCGTGCTATCATTTTGGCCTAACGATTACGGATTGTACAACATGGCCGGAAACGTGAACGAATGGGTGTTGGACGTTTACCGTCCGATGTCTTTTGAAGATGTGGAAGATTTCAATCCTTTCCGCGGGAATCTGTTTACTGTTTTGCAAGTAGACGAAACAGGCGCTCCTGTTGAAAAAGACAGTTTAGGGCGTATGAGGCGGGTACCTATTAAAGAAGAAGACGCATTGAGTCAGCGTCGGCAGTTCACCAAGTCGGATTATCGTAACTATGGGGACGGCGACTACAGGTCTTCATTAGATTATGGTAACGAAGATTTTCTGGATGCCGGTACAGAACGCATGTATGATCCCAAAGAGTCTTTGATTAATGATAATGTGCGCGTATATAAAGGTGGATCATGGCAAGACCGTGCATATTGGTTAAACCCGGGAACGCGACGTTTTCTTGATGAAAATCAATCCAGAGCCGACATTGGATTCCGGTGCGCAATGAGCAGGGTGGGAGCACAGGCATCACGTCAAAAATTAGTACCTACAAGAGGAAAGTAAAGTAAAAGTCTAAATTGGTTTATTTATTACGGCAACGCCCCGTGTACTGTCAAGTATGCGGGGCGTTTTTTTCCTGTTTTCCGCATATTTTTGCAACACCAAAAAATGCAAAAGTGATGTTAATTATCAAATAGTTAGGCGGGTGTTGCAACGCTGAAAACAGGAGCGGCTTTGCGAGGTGGCGGCTTTCACTGCCGTTGCGGCGGGCTACAAACGTTCAATTTCGCACTGTCTTTTCCGCGGGGTTACTGCCGCCGTTGCACCAAATGATATATTCAACGTAATTGAAATACCGCCAGTTAGCGGCTGGCATTCTTCCGAGAGTGTTGTCCGTTTCACTGCTTTGTCGGGCTGTCCTTTGTTTTCGAGGCAGTTCTCAATTCCATTACTTTTTCGGCTTGTACTTCATTGTCGGTACGGTACTCAATTCCACTACTTTGTCGGCTTGCACTCCATTTTCGGTACGGCACGTTAGAGGTTAAAATTAATTGGAAATTGATACTTTACTTTTACAGGCTTGTCCTTCTGTATTCCGGGTGTCCATTTTGGCGATAAATTAACAACCCGAAGTGCTTCAGTGTTAAGTAATCTGTGTGATTTTCGAACTAATTTTACGTCAATTAGAGAACCATCGACGTCTATGGTAAACGCTACAATTACTCGTCCTTTAATACCTCTCATTTGGGCTTTTTCTGGATAAACAATATTTGAGTTTATAAATTTGAGAAACTCCACTTCAGCATCGCCTCCGTTAAATGTAGGTTTCTCGTTTACTTCCTCTGAACTCATATTTTCAGAAACATTTTTTTTCAAGTGGGCTTTCTGTGTTCCTATTTGTTTAAAATTCCAATTTATTAAAGGTAATTTTCTTTTCCGACTTACATTCCAAAGTCCAATTTGAACTCCTCTCAAGTTTTCAGATTTGTTGACTAATCCAATCTGTAAACCATCCATAGTTCTGACAGAATTAAACATTATGCACGTCTGTATTCCTTTCACATCATAGGAGCCATTAATCAATCCACTTAATTGAACTCCTCTAACTGTATCTGAAACATTGGCAAATCCGCCTAACTGCATTCCTTTTACTTTGTCGGAAAAATTGACAAATCCGACTATCTGTATCCCTTTTGTATCAACAGCACCATTGGCAAATCCGCCTAACTGCATTCCTTTTACTTTGTCGGAAAAATTGGTAAATCCGCCTATCTGTATCCCTTTTGTATCAACAGCACCATTGCCCAAACCAGCAGCCTGTATACCTCTCATATTGACAATTTTATCATTACTTAATCCAGAAATCTGTATACCAACAACATCGCCTTTAATGTTACTCCATAACCCACTAATTTCTAAACCTTTTACTCCACCTACTTTTCCAGTGAAAAAATTTATTGACAAATTGTACGAATGATAGATGCTTTGACGTCCGTGAGTTCCAAATGGATGAAATAGACTAATCTGTGTCGGAAATCTTTTTAAGTTGCTTGCCTCCTGTGCCGATACATTCATCAAACAACAGAGTATTGAGAGCAAAGAATACCATTTTTTTCTGTTCATAACTGATATTATATATTGATTAACTGTCTATTACATTTTCTTGCTATTTTATATACCGCTCGGCTTGTCGCTAACTTAATAAATATACGCATGTTTTGTACTTTTTGTTACAAACTAAATCATTGTTTATTAGACGATGTGGACAAAATTGTAGTTATTTATTGTTGCAATTAATTGATATATATATGCACCCTTTTTTGTAATGAGTAAAAAAATTGTGTTTTCTGTGATAGTAAAATCATGAAAAAAATGGTTTTTTCTATGGCAAACAACATTACAAATGTTACGTGTTCGGTCGTCAATTTTGGTAAAAAAACGGACTTCTTTTGAAGAACAAGTTACTTAATCACAAAGGATTATCAAAAGAATGTGAAATGAAGTTTATAGATGGGTTTTAAGGCATAGAAGACCTCAAGTATATCAATAAAAAAGGATTGCATAAAAGCAACCCTGTATTGACATACTTATAGGTCTGTCAAATTTATCCCTGACAGGTTGCTTCCCAGCAGAACCTGTTTACGTTTCAATTTGGCGATGCAAAATTACATCCAACTGCTGTAAAAAAAGCACCAGTAAAATTTGAGCCTCAATTTTGGCCACTTGAAAAAATCACAAAAAAACAGCCTGAATTTTCTCCATTAGGAGACGTCCATAAATTAAATTTACATTTTTAAATATATGTTGTTTATTATCAAGCGTTCACTCATGCAAATCCCTTATTTTATGATTGTTCCCTTAATAGTCGATTGAAATATCTTTACCCTCCCTTATTACCTTATTTTCAGTCGAATAATGGAATAAGGGAAAGATTCAGTTTGTCCGCTATCTATTAAAGGTTCTTTCAAAAATAAGGTTTTCCACGCATCAATGGAATAGTAAAGATTATTTATGGACGTCTCCTTATACCTAATTATTCCGATAACAATGAATAGGTAAGTGTATGTTGATAGCGCACTATACAAATGGTTTTCCCTTGAATAATCAACTTCTCTGCTATTCTGTTTTGCAGTATGTAATCGCCCGGTTCATAAACTTGTTGAAAGGCAGCATCAGTTTGAATACACGGATGCTTTCCTCGAGCAACCGGTCGCTTTGAAGCGTTTGTTCATCAATGTTTCTGAAAAAGGTAAAATCTTTACGTTTGATGAGGTCAATATCAGGGAAATCTTTCGGAAACCCTTTGGGAGCAGTAGCCAGTATATTCCCGTTGTCCCATTGAAACGTGCCGGCAAAATCGTTGTTTTGAATGATAGATTTGTACTCATCGGTACATTCATAAATTTCTGTGCGTATGGTTTTCAAAGTAGGCGCATCCGGACAATAAATGCCGCCTGCCCATATTGAATGGTTCAGAAAACCGGCATTTGCCGGTTCAACATGGAAATAATAACCACCCAGCGAACTTTTACGCCCTCCTTGTGCAATATAAGCCCCAAAATAATTTTTGTAAGGAGTTTTGTCATTCGAGAAACGCACATCCCGATATATCCTGTATACGCACTCTTTGGCAGTAATTGATCCGATAGTCGGGTCAAACAGGCGTATTTCAACAATCAACCGATCGATAAACCGGTCAAATTCATGTTTGGCTTCCAAATAATGATGCCGGTTGGCGTCGAACCATTCTTTCCGGTTGTTTGCGATTAACTCGCGAAGAAAAGAAATAGATGTTTTCATTTTTAATTACTGATCTCTTTGTACTTTTTTACTAAGCTTTCAGCCATCACTTCATCACTGTAACGTGTTTTCGAGATTTCCAAAGCTTTTTCGCAGCAATGTCTGAACAATTCGTGGTTAGTCAGCAAATTCTCGATGGCGTCGGCAAGTGCATCGCTGTTGTTGGGCGAGTATACTATTCCGGCTTCACCGGTTATTTCGGGGAATGATCCCGTTGTTGGCTCCACTGCCGGACGACCTGCGGCAAATGCTTCACAAAGGTACAGGCCAACACTTTCGTTGAAAGTTACGGGAACGCTGATAATGGTAATTTGTTTATAAAAATCGGCATGATGTTCGGGGTCGTACATGTTGCACAAATCCACATCATTCATATAGGGATGCAAGGTGCGTTTTATTTCTTTCAAAAATCGCCGGTCTTTGGCCGTATATCCGCCGGCGATCTTGAGTTTGAGGTTTTTTATTGTGTTTCTTTTTTTCAATTTTACAAAAGCTTCCGCTAAAATTCCCAAACCGTTTTCCCGATTCATCCTGTAAAAGAATCCGATTACCGGATCTGCGGGATAGCTGTCGGAAGAATATTTCGAAACATTCACTCCGGGATAAACCACCGCTACATTCGTAATTTGCGGGATGCGGGTTGCGATCGTGTTTTTGTAAAATTCGCTTGTAGTGACAAATTTATCGATATACCTTGTATTGTCGGCAATTCCCTGCCAGGCA
>JGI24702J35022_10002792_pt1 | contig 10594 bp, 7 predicted proteins | sample TergutTh196P4_FD_35022 | JGI IMG/M metagenome (IMG submission 35022)
CGCCGTATAAAATGCAGTTTGTGGGGGCGAGGCGCAGCGGATATCATGCTCCCGAGAATCAAGTCAGCACCGAAAAGACCAATGAAAAATATCTGCACCCTTCAAATCTTGTGTTTAACTTGTGATAATGTCAGACCTGACAACTCTTAACTAGATTCTACTAACGCAGTGATAATTGCTATTATAACGTGCCGTTTGTCAAAATAGTTCCATCGAGTATATGCCTCAACTAGACTGAAGATCCTTTAGAAAGCATGTATTCCTTATTGTCGCTTTCCACATTATTCACGTAATACGGAACCAATACTTCACATTCCCTTGTTGCCATCTTGCTTCAACTTCAAAAAGCGTTCCGATATCGACTGATCTTACAATGAACGAGTCTTCAACAAGCTCACTTATCTCATAGTTATCAATTATTTCCGGTCTATCCAAAAATTCGGATGGCCATTTACGTAATTCATACTCAATGGGTGGATAATTGAATTCCAGTCCCAGTAATACATCAGTATTATCAATTGGTATACTGGTATAGAATTGCTGTGCGGCCAATTCTAGTGGGTTTAGCAACATGAATGTGCCACTGGTGCTTGTACCGTCATCAGTATCTGATGTCCACATTTCGACCAAAGGATTCAGTGCAATTCTTTTTTCTGTTCCATTATAACTATATACAATCGCTAAATCGAGCATATTAATGCTAGTATTAGCTTGTTTTCGAAAGTAGATTCCTAAAGCTGTTGCCGCTGTCAGAATGAGGAGTAGCAGTAACTTGATTCTAGCAGATTTCTTCATTCAAATCTCGCCTCGTAAATACTGTCCGAGGTACGGTATCGAAAATGCCAGCATGCCGCGAGACAGCGAATGAATCAATCCCGCATCAATCAACCGCCGCCTATAAGTCTGAGCATACGACCTCCCTATTTGCATTCTATCGCAGATATCCGAAATCTTGCTTTCATCTCTATCAATTGCCATTGCCTTCAAAAACCGTTTATCCTCTGCGGACAAGGGATTCAAGCATGGCAATATCACATCGCCGGCCAACGCCCGTTTTGAGTTGGAAACAGCAAGCTCAACAGTCGTTGCAGAAAGCCTCTTTTCACCATCGAGAAACTTGAGCATATGATATCCAACCAATTGAAGCAGATATGGATACCCATCGGTTGCCTGCGCGGCTGTGTCCAGCACCTTCGCATCAAATTCTATCCCAAGATCGCGGAGAGCTTTAGCGAAGCATGCGCTCACATCTGCGATTTGCAATGAATTGAGGTCAACTTTATTCGCTCTGTTCAAAAACGTAAGAATTTTGTCGTTCAACACAGTAGAGATAGCATTCGGCAATCCGGCCATCGCAACAGCGACATTCATTCCATCTCCAACCAGATTTTGATAAGTAGTAGCAAACACGCGCATCTCGGCCGTGCTGGCACGTATCTCATCGATAAGGAACAACACGCCTTTTTTGCGTTTTGCCAATGCCTCGCACAGGAGCGACAATTTTGTGCTGAATCCATAATTCTTGCGTATATCATCAGTAAATGAGAGTCCGACAGAAAACCCAAACGCTCCCGCATTAATGCTTTTGAGCGGATTTTTTTTATCTTCCGTGGAACGCTCGCCCGCTATCTGAACACCCTCAACAATTTCGTCAAGCATCGTTTCGCTCGCAGAAACACGGACAACAACATAGCCTGCTTTTTTGGCCCTCTCCGCCAATTCAAGCAATAGGACGGTTTTCCCCATGCCCCTTTGTCCAATAAAGAAAGTCGCGCGATTCGGATGGCCGGGTGCTTCAGCAAGGCCTTCCATGAATTCCGATATTTCTTTGTCGCGTCCAACGATGTATTTTGGCTTATATCCAAATGTAGGCGAGAATGCATTTGTCATACTGTTGCTTTCCGTTCGCTTTGCCACTCCGTATTGCTCCTTATTATTCTTTATTACTCTTTATCATTGCTTATTATTCTTTATCATTGTTTATCATTGCTTATCATTGCTTATCACAGAGTATAGCACGGAAAAAACCAACGGTCAACTATGAAAACACGCGAATTGACACTATGAAAACACGCGAATGGGATGCTACAACTCACGCCCTGTGGGGTAGACGTTTGAAAACGTCTTCCGAGCGCAAGGGCGTGAACATTCAAGCTATTTATAATAATTGTACTTGTTCTTCTCGTACTCGTCCTGGATCCATCCGTTCCGCTCCCTCGCGGACTCGTCGCCGACCGCACCGAGCACTCCGCCCGAAAAACAATACGACCCAACGGGCGCGTACAAATCCAAGACGCGCCGCACCTCCGCGCGCACCTGCTCCTCCGTCGTTTCCGGCCACGAGCAAAAACCATTGCTCGAAACGCCGGCCGACACGGTCAGCCTGCCCCCGAACCTCTTGATGATGCCCACGACATCGTTGGACTCCTGCGCCCCCCATGCATCATACCCCATATCGACGATGAACGGCACGAAAGGCTCGAAATATCCGCAGTTGTGGTGGAGCGCGAGCAGCCCGGCCTCCTTGAACTGCGCGACCTCAGCCCGCCAAACCGGCTCAAAGATATCGAGGAAAACCTCCTCGGACACGAACGGCGCGCGCTCATGCGCGATATCGTCAAGCCCATGGAACATCTCCGGCTTATAATATTCGAGATATTTCTTTCCCGTCTCGAGATTGATCTCGAGCAGGAACTGCATAAGCTCCTTGACCTCCTCGGGCTCCTCAATGCAAGCGACGAGCCCCTCGTTAAACCCCATGAAACTCATCAGTGCCTGGAAATACCCCATCGTGACCCCGCCCTCGATGAGCAATATCCCCTCCGGGTCGCGCTTCTCCAAATCCTTCTTCGCCATCATCTCCCAATCGATCTCATCCAGGAGCGCAGGCCTCTTGATGACGTCGCGCCACTTGCGGATGTCGTCGAGCATGAACTCACCGGGCTTCGGAATCGGCCCCCCGCCCGCGGCGGCCTCCGTGACGAACTCCACGCCCAAGATGTTCCTGATCTTCCCGTCCTCCATGAGCTTCCCCGTCGGGTGGGGCAGCGCGGAATTCATCACCGTCCCGCGCATCAGCGTCCTCCCGCTCGGCACGTACTCCGCCGCCTGACCGTTCAGAACCCTCAATAAATTTTCCTTTTCCGATAAATGAGCCGCCATATCAAAATCCCCCTTACATAATATACATAAATCCATCGCAGGGCGCGGCTTCCCAGACGCGCCGAAGGTAGGCATTTGCATCCCAAATGGCGCGTCAAGGATGCCGCGCCCTACATAAGGACGTTGTCACGCTATTACGTTATTGTGCATTTTGCTATTGAATCCCGATAATCGGACAGTCTGGCCCGTCACTTCAACAAATAATCGGACAGCAGCTTCAAAAGCTCGTCCATGTCCAAAGGCTTCCCAATGTGCCCGTTCATGCCCGCCGCGAAACACTCCTCGACATCCTCGCGAAAAACATTCGCGGTGATGGCAATGATCGGGACATCAGCCGACCGCCCGATGCCGAGCGCGCGTATATGCCTCGTAGCCGTAAGCCCATCCATCTCCGGCATCTGCATGTCCATCAAAACCAGATCATAAAGGTCCGGCGAATCCTTGAACATCTGCACGGCCTCGAGACCATTGACGGCGGAATCTATGGCCAGGTTCGTCCCCTCCAGCATCGCAATCACGATCTCGCGGTTCACCTCGACGTCCTCGGCCAGCAACACATGGCGGCCGTCGAACTGCGGCAACGCGGCCGCCGCAGAAACCTCCGGACGCACCTGCTCGCCATCCTGGTATTCCCCGACAAGATCGGCGATCGTCGACGGGAAAAGCGGCTTTTGCAAAAGCTTCTTGATTCCGACTTCATTCGCCTCACGCGCGATGATGCTGCTGTCGGCGGCCGAAATCATCACGACGACGGACTCGCAATCGTCCGGCAGCCTCTTCTTCAGCTCAGCCGCCAATTCGATCCCGTCGAGGTCCGGCATCTTCCAATCAACGAAAATATAATCATATTTACACTCATAGCCGATCAGCTCCAGCGCTTCCCTGCCGCTCGAAGCGACGTCGCACACCGCGCCGAACTTTTTCGCGATCCCCTGCATATCGGCCAAAATATACTCATCATCGTCCACGGCTAGCATGCGGAGATTCGCCCAATCGATCTCGCCCCCCTCGCGCAGCAGTCCAACGTCCTCGCCGCGCCGTATCTTGATGGTGAACGAAAACACGGAGCCCTTCCCAAGCTCCGACTCGACGCTGATAACCCCGCCCATCATTTCCACGATGTTCTTGGAAATGGCCAAACCAAGCCCCGTCCCGCCGAACCTGCGTGAAATGCTGCTCTCCGCCTGTTGGAACGGTTGGAACAAATTGACCTGCTGCTCCTTTGATATGCCGATGCCCGTGTCCGTCACCGAAATCTTAAGCTCGCATTCGCCATCCACTTCCCCGACAAAATACGTGTTTAAGCTGATCGACCCCTTCTCCGGGGTAAATTTCACGGCATTTCCCAAAAGATTCGTGATCACCTGCGCCAGATGCTGGTCGTCGCCGACCATCATCCTCGGAATCTCCCTATCGACATAAACTGTGAAAACCTGTTCCTTCTCATCCGCCCGATAACTGATGACATTCGCGATGCGTTTCAACATTTTCTCAAAATCAAACTCAGTAACGGACAGCTCAAACTTCCCGGACTCGATTTTCGACACATCCAAAACATCATTGATGATGCCGAGCAGATGATGCGACGCATCTTTGATCCTCGCGAAGCTGTGGTCCTTGCGCTCCAAGTCGGCCGCCGACTCGCCAATGCTCACCATGCCGATGATGGCGTTCATAGGCGTCCTTATCTCATGGCTCATATTCGACAAAAACTCGCTCTTTGCCCTGCTCGCGGACTGGGCCTTTTCCAATGCCATCACAAGCTCCTGCGCGATGTCATTCGCCTCGTTTTTCGCCATTGTCAACGAATTGAGCGTCTTGACGCAAAACGCGCAAAACGAGTACGCGAGCACATTCAGCCCCATGACCGCCGCAAAAGAGATGATGTTATACACCATCGTATACGCCTCTCCGAGCAGATTGATCCTGAACCCGAACAGCACCCCCGCGATGATAACAAAGTTTGCGGCCATATGATAAGCAAGGCTTGCGGTGGAAAAATACGAAAGGGAAATAATGGCGACGCCGCAAACATAATAGAACAGCAGCCCGTCGCCTTTGAAATAAATCGCTCCATAAACAAGCACGGCCGTGATGAGTGTCGGCGAAAGGAACGCGGTGGCTTTCACGCTCAGCCTGCTCCGCTCGATGATGATATATATCGCGACTATGGCAAAGCTCATCAAGTAGCGAATGATCATCGCCTTCAGGTCAAAAAACATGAGAGTATACACCGGCACGACCATCGCATATACGAACAGAACCAGGATGATATACGGAGCAGACTGGTTCTTCGCTGAATTCCTCAATATAGCTTTACGTATCGCATTAATCATTTTATAAGTTTAATAACCTCCGAAACCGGATTAAAAACCGGAATAATCAAGATGGCCGGCCCGAACGCCGCGCCTGACATGATAATAACATATTCGCAGAAATCAGTCAAATGAACCGCGGCAACCTTCCACAGCAACTATGAACCGCAGCAGCCTTCCACAGCAACACGCGTTGCATTGTTGCAATTCACGAGGCAATCGCATGCGTGCCATTTCGGTTGCAATCGCCCATCACCCAGCGCCATACCCGTTCGGATTCTTACTCTGCCAACGCCACATGTCGCGGCAGCCATCAAAAACGGACTTAGAGGCCTTCCATCCCAGCACCCTCTCGGCCTTGTCCGCAGAACAATAAGTCACAGCCGCATCTCCGGCGCGCCTCGTGGAAACCTTCACGGGAACCACAACGCCGTTCGCCTCTTCAAACGCCGCTACCAGCTCGAAATTGCTCGTGCCCATGCCCGTCCCAAGATTGAACGCATCGACCCCGACATGCCCGTTGCAATACTCCATGGCAGCGACATGCCCCTTCACCAAATCGACAACGTGTATATAATCCCTGACGCACGACCCGTCAGGCGTGGGGTAATCGCCTCCAAAAATCTCCAGAACGTCGCGCCGCCCCACGGCGGTCTGCGCGATGAACGGCGGCAAATTCCTCGGGATGCCCGCAGGATCGTCGCCGATTTCCCCGCTTTCGTGCGCTCCAAAAAGGTTGAAATAGCGCAGAATCGCAACGGACCAATCCTGATTCGCCGCTGCTGCATCGCGCAAAATCTGCTCGGACATCAGCTTGGTCCAGCCATATGGGTTCGGACAATTGCCGACGGTTGAATCCTCAGTAAGCGGCATGGGGTTATCAGGGCTGTACACGCACGCAGATGATGAAAAAATCATCTTTTTGACTCCATGCCTTTCCATTGCCTCGCAAAGCGAAAGCGTAGCATTGAGATTGTTCGAGTAATACGCCAGAGGCGCCGACATGCTCTCGCCCGCCGCCTTAAACCCTGCAAAATGAATGATGCAGTCGAACCTATGCTTCCCAAATATCTCATCAAGCGACTTGCCGTCCCTGACATCGCAATTATATAGAAAAAAATCGCGCCCCGTCAGTCTCTTCACCCTGATCAAGGCCTCAGGAGTGCTGTTTGAAAAATCGTCTGCGACGACAACCTCATATTCCCGCTCCAATAACTCAACAAGCATGTGGCTGCCGATAAAACCCGCGCCGCCCGCCAAAAAAACTGCCATAACAAACCATTCCTTTTCAAAGATTTCAAGAATTCAACGTGGGGGTTCCACCCCCACAACCCGGACGCCGCACGCTCCGGCTAAATTCGCTATACGGCCTGAATGAATCAGGCCTACGAATTTTAGCCTCCGCACCGGCGCGCCGCGCTTCGCGCTGCGTTGGTACTTAAGCGCAGAAAAACATCTTACTATTTATTAGTGCTGCGAAGCGCTTAGGTACCAAATAATACCATATTGAACAATAACAGTCAAACCATTGAAAAAGCGCGCATTGCAAGCGCAAAGCCCAAAAAAGAGGCTGCCGGTCAATATGACCAACAACCTCTTTTTATGCCATCGACGATTGCAACTGAAAACAATATACCATAGAAATACGCATCTGTCTATAATCGTTTGTTTCACACAATCGTTTGTTTCACACTTGCCATATTTACATCGCGCCATCAATACATTATAATGAAAACAAAAAACAAAGGAGCGGACAACCATGTACAAATGCAAATACCCCCACCTATTCAGCCCGATAAAACTCGGAGACACCCTGTTCCGCAACAGAATCTTCGCCTCCCCCACCGGCGTCTTCTATGCAGACACAAACCACCGGCCAATCAACGAAACCATGAGCTTCTACGAACGCAAGGCACGAGGAGGCGCGGCGTCCGTCTGCGTCGGCGACGCGATAGTCGACGGCAGGCACTCCATGCACGGCGGATACAGCCTCGCGCTCGACACCCCCGGGATCATGCCCACGATGAACAGGCTCTCGCGCATGATCGACCGCCACGGCGCGGTTGCCACCATCGAGATGTTCCACACAGGCTCGGCCGCAACAGTGATCGACGGGGTCGAAATCTACGGCCCGCAGGACGAACTCGTGAGCGGCCCGTTCGGAGGCCCGCCAGTCAAAGTCACCGGCCTCACCCGCGACAAAATGGACGAAATAATAGCAAAGCACGTCAGCGCCGCCAGGCAAGTCAAGGAATATGGATTCGGCATGATCATGCTGCATGGTGCGCACGGATTCCTGATACATCAGTTCATGTCGCCAACGCTTAACCACCGCACGGACGAATACGGCGGGACCTTTGAAAACAGGATGCGCTTCCCGCTCGAGATTGTAAGAGCAGTGCGCGAGGCAGTCGGCCCCGGCTTCCCGATCGAGATGCGAATATCGGGCAGCGAAGTATACGAAGGCGGATATGGCATCGAATACGGCTGCCAAATCGCCGAAGCGCTTGACGGTATCGTCGACCTCATCCACGTGTCCGCAGGCTCCCATGAAGACGCGCGCGTGTTCACGGTGACGCACCCGTCAATGTTCCTTGAGGACGGAGTCAACGTCAAATATGCCGCAGAGGTCAAAAAGCACGTCAAAATATCAAAAGTCGCCACGGTCGGCGCGCTTTCAAACCCCGCCCTGCTCGAAGAGATCATCGCATCCGGCAAGGCCGACGTCGTGGAAATGGGGCGCGGCATATTATGCGACCCCGACCTGCCCAATAAAGCGCGCGAAGGACGCGATGATGAAATAGTCCACTGCATGCGCTGCCTCACATGCTTCTCCAGCCTGATCAGGCGCGGCCAAATCGTCTGCGCGCTCAATACAGAAATTGAAAACGCCTCCGAGCGGAAGTTCGCCCCTCCCGATACGTCCCCGAAAAAGGTTCTGGTCGCGGGCGGAGGCATCGCCGGAATGGAAGCGGCCATTACCTGCGCGGACCGCGGGCACGAGGTCATCCTCTGCGAAAAATCATCACGTCTCGGCGGGGTTCTGCTCTGCGAGGACAAGGTTCCGTTCAAAAAGCACTTGGGCGAATATCTCGACCAGCAAGCGAAAAAAATTGCAAACCGGCGCATCAAGGTCCTGCTTAACACCGAAGCGACGCCCGAGCTGGCAGCCGAGCTTGCGCCCGATGTAATTATCGCTGCCCTTGGGTCAACTCCGCTGATCCCCGATATAAAGGGAATAACCGGCGCGAACGTCATCGGAGCGGTCGATGTATATAAGTCTCCCGAAAAGGTCGGCAAAAAAGCAGTCATTCTCGGCGGAGGCCTGGTCGGCGCCGAGCTTGCGATCTACCTTGGCAGCCTTGGCCATGATGTCACGATCGTCGAGATGATGCAAAGCTACAACATCGGATATAACTTCCTGCACGGCATGGCCATCGGCATTGAAATCGACGCGCTCGGCATAAACACGGCATTCGGGACAAAAGTCGTTGAAATCGACGAAAAAGGCGTCGTAGGAGAGGGTCCTGACGGCAAGAAACTGTTCGAGGCCGATACGGTCATTAACGCCCTGGGCATGGTTCCCATGCGCGATGCCGCAGAGCCGCTGCGCTTCTGCGCGCCCGCGTTCCACCAGGTCGGCGATTGCCTGTCCGTGAAAAACGTATATGAGGCGACAAGCGCCGCCCACCAAATAGCAATGGACATCTGATCGCCTCAAACCACCATTACAGCCGCGTGACAATCGCATTCCCCGACTCATACCGCTTCAACCCAAGATAAAAAAACCGGCACGCCAAAACGCAATACAACCCCGCGCCGCCCACCGCCGCAAGCAACTGAACAGCGGAAAACCCCCCAAGCAACCGCAACGGCAAATGTACCGCAACGGCGACAGGGATAAGGCTGTACATGACCGCACGCACGGCAGGAGCATAAATCTTCTCCGGATAAAGAGAAAAGTTGATGGCAAACTCAGTCGCCATTCCGCCGATCACGGTCGCATCACCCAAATAGAAACTGAGCGTATGCGCGGTCAGGACAATCGCGGTCAAAATCAGCCCATAGAGCACCACGCCAAAAAAGAACCACAACCATGCCGCGCCGTTCCCGGCGTAAAATATGAACATTATGACGAAACCGTAGATAAAGTCTCCATAAGCTGCCAGACTCGTTCTGGCGCAAAGCACGTTGAGCAGGATATTGCACGGCTGCAGCAAAAACGTGTCGAGCTCGCCTGTCACTATAAGCTGCGTAATCCTGGATGCGTTTGCGAAAACAACCGTCGACAGCCCATAGCCCGTGCTCGTCACGGCCCATATGAACAGCACGTCGTCAAAGGTATAGTCCGCTATCCTGCCGCCGATCTGCCCAAATGCCACCCACCAGAAAAATATGAATGAGCTGTTACTCAAAGCCATTCCGAACGCCTGGCTGAAAAAACTCGCCCTATATTCCAAAGCCGAAGCAAAGTTCAGCTTAAAGTAGCACGCAAATATCTTTAAATGCTTTTTCAAATTAACACATCCCTTTCTGCGCACCCCTCACCCTCCATTTACCTGCAACCTGCGAATGCAAAAACGATAACTGACAAGCGTCGCAACGACGGCGCAAAACGCCCACATCGCCTGGCGCGGGATCAGCTCCAAACATAGCGCGGGCGAGAAATCCACGAATAGCTTCGCGGGCGCCCAATAAACATATGAAAACGGAAGACTCTTCGCAACAGCCTGCATCCCCTCCGGCAAAAACTCCACCGGCAAAAACATCCCCAGCATGAACGCAGTCTTTTGGTATATTAGATACATCGCGAAATTGTCCTCCATCACAAATGCGGACAGCCCGATGAGCATCAAAACAAAGAAATTCAACACAATGCTCAGCACGACCGATAATGCCACAAGAGGCAGCCCCGCCCACGAAAATGTTGTCAAAGGGCCTACGAAAACATACCCGAGCGCCACCGCCAGCAACCCAAAGCTCACGAGATTCAAGAGCACCTGCCCCATAGAATTGGCAAACTGGTAAAAAACATAGTGGGTCGGCCGCCCGAGCTGATATGCGATCGATCCTGATTTGACTTCATCATTCATGGTGTTGTATATGCTCGTGCCGCA
>JGI24702J35022_10002793_pt1 | contig 10586 bp, 12 predicted proteins | sample TergutTh196P4_FD_35022 | JGI IMG/M metagenome (IMG submission 35022)
GGGCCTGTTGAAACCTCTTGTTTCACGCGGACTCCAGGCCTTTTCTCTTTTGACTAGTGGCTGGTTTTTATTTTATGATTAGTGGTTGTTTTTTCGCTTGAAAAATACATATTCATGGAGGTATATGAAAAAGCAGTAGAAGCCGATGCAAATTTATCCAAAGGGATAAAGCTGTACATAAAAGAGGACATGACCGTTAACGCTTTTGCGTTTGGCAAGAGTACGCTGATTTTGACAAGGGGCAGCTTGGAGCTGCTAAACGATGATTGCCTGAAAGGGCTTATCGCTCATGAGTTTGGGCATTTTTCGCATGGGGACACCGAAGCCATTTTGCTTTCGAGCGTCAGCAATTTCTTTATGTCGTTTATGATTAGAAAACTCACCGACCGCAAAAATTACTATGACCTTGAAAATAAAGGCGGGATTGTTGCCGGTATCGTCAAGTTGATTTATCATCTGTTCAGGGCAATCGATTTCGTTGGCGAGGTAATCCTAAAGCGCACAAGCCGTCGGAATGAATACCTAGCCGATGCCTTTGCCAGCAAGAGCGGGTTTACCAAAGAGCTAACGGGTGTCCTGATAGAAATATATAGGGTAGCAGTCAGCAAGCCGGAGAGCGTTAAGGAGCAGCTCAAAAGTACACACCCAGATATTACGCTCCGAATTGAACGGTTGGAAGAAAATTTATACTGATAAAGGAGTAGCGCATCATGGCGAAACAGTGCAACCAGTGTAAGGGAACCGGGCAAATGAAGTGTCCTCGTTGCGATGCTACAGGCGAAATCCAAAGGAAAACGTGCTATTACTGCCAAGGCAAGCGTTATGTTACTTGCACTTTGTGTCGCGGGGAAAAATATATTAAGGATTAGAAATTCAAAACAAAGCGGCAAGCGATTTGAATCGCTTGCCGCTTTGTTTTTTGTTATGGGAATGTTCTTGGTTTAAAACCACATCCAAATCCAGCCGAAGCAGACAATCAAGAGCACCCAGTTCCAGAAGGTTTTTTCCCAGCGGGTAACTTTGCCCCAAAGCTTGAAGTATTGTTTTGGGTCTGTCTGGGTAATTGGGGTTTCGGTGCCGTTAGTGTTTATCGTTGCTATTGGTTTGCCTGTGCTATCGCTTACAAGCAGTTGCACGTCTAAGTTCGCGATAGTATCGCCTACCGTGCTCGTCATTATTTTACCAGCAGTCAAGGCAACATTTTTAAACTCTTTTTGCTGGGTGGTTGTTGCAGACAACATATCAATCGTTTCTACTGTATAATTCATCGTTCCTGTGTCTGTGCCTACAAGCTTTAACGTATACGAATCAGAAGCTGGCAAGTATAAATATTTGATATCGTCGTCAACAACAATTGCAACATCACTATTAATCGTTTCATCAACAAAATTATTAATCACCTTGCCTGCTAAATTGCCTGCGCTGTCATATATCTCAACATCAACAGGACATGCAATCCGCACACGCTTGTTGGATGCAAAAACCGAAAAATAACTGTTAAAATCATTTATTCCGTTTGTCACTTTCATCCAAGCAAGATACAGCGTTGCAGCGTGAGTACTCACCAACCTCCCACTAAATGCTGTTTCGGCGAAAAGTGCCGCTAGCTTTTTATATGATGAATAAGGTGAACACCATGCCGCTAATTCAGCTTTTGCCCATGAAGCCCCAAGTTTTGCGTTACAAACAACCGTAAAAAACTCATATGTAGTACGCCTATAAGACGACCCAGAGATAGTATGCTCTTTATGATAATAATCATATGTGTTGTTTGCTAATTTGTACATACTTAGTACAATATCCGCTAGTACAACATAGCTAAGACTTTGTGCTTCCTCGCCTGTAATTTCCTTGTACTTTTCTTCAGCGATGTTCTTAATAGTACTGTTTTTGATAGGCAACGCATATGTATTTCCATATTTCCAAAAATCCCATCCAGTTCCTGGTAGAGATAACGGCAAGTAAGGGACAAAATCCTCTGGATTTACAAAATTGTAAATATTTTTATAGAGGTCACTTTCTCGGTCGTATCTTTTTGTTGTGTTCGGCGTTGCAAATGTGTATGCGTATATGCTTTGTGGCTTGAAAAAAGTTGCTTCCCTGTCAAGTTGCGCCGCTAATAAATTAGCAACAGCTGCGCCGCGACTGTGGCCGGTGATAAACAGGATATTCTCATCCACATTATCCCAAAGATCAAGACCTAGCATTTTAAGCCGCTGAAAATAGTCATCAAGGCTAGCATAGAGATTGTCCTTTGCCTCTGTAAAGCCGTATGGCTCAAAACGCTCAATAGCTTCATCTGGAGAACTGTTGATCTTAAAATTGCTGAACCATTCATCGGTTTCAGGTGTACCCCGAATGGCGATTATTACTATATTTTTCAATTCATTATTTACGATGATTTTTCTAGTGGCCAAAGTGTATCCAACGATATCAGGGTAGTCAGGGTTATCGCGCCCTTCGTTGTCATAATTATATGTTCTTACCATATTTAAAGCAACATCGGGATCGGACATATTAAATCCATATCGGTTGAGAGCTCCGTGCATATCAGCCTTGTCATAGGCTGCATCACTAAGCTCGGCGGCAATCGTTGCGAGCTTGTGATTATATGTGTATGCATCATCTGCAAATAAGTCCTCTAACTCGTCATTGTAAGGATTATCATCGCCGCCGCCTTGAAGATTTCGAAGGAACGGATATCCACCATTTTCAATATCCCAAATAGTATCAAAATCCCAGCCTGCAAAATTTTCTTTGTTTTTCATTTCACTAGAGCTGAGTAGAGTGCCATATACACTGCCATATGTGCTCAAGCAATAATTGCTACTTAAGGTGCCAATGCGATACTCCCCTAGAATCCCTCCAATCCCCATATATGCATTAGTTGAAGTAGCCGTTATTGTCCCTGTATTATAACAATTATCAATAGAACCACTGCCTGAAATCAGCATGCCATGAATTCCTCCAGCGTATGCGGGAATGGAAATTGTGGAAGCTGATACATCGCCTGTATTATAGCAGTTATTTAGTTCAGGCCAACCCTGGCCGCAAATTCCTCCGGCGATAGCATAACGGTCGCCCAATGTACCAAGCGAGGGTATAAAAGTGCTTGATGCAAATATATTCCCTGTGTTGTAACAATTACTTATTGCATACAAGCCTCCATTAGCGCTTATTCCTCCAGCAATGGCAATTTGAGAGGCAGTGGATACTGTTATATTTCCAGTATTGTAGCAGTTTGTTATAGCATCGCTGCCTATTCCGCCAGCCCTAGTTCCAGAAGCAATATTTCCCGTATTGAAACAATTATTGACAAAAGTGCCACTATAAGCAATTCCATACGCATGAACAGAAGCTGAAATATTTCCAGTATTATAACAGTTATCAACTTTAGTAGAATAACCGCTACCGCATATAGAGGCTGCTACATTACCCCCAGCATCTATATGTGTGCCTTCCATACCAACATTTTTTATTGTCGCGTAATATGTATCATCGAACAGTCCTCTGCCTGTTCCTTGCGTGATTGTAAGGTTTTTAATAACATGCCCTTGACCGTCAAAGATACCTCTGAATGAAGCACTTGAACTTCCAATTGGCACCCACTCTGAGCCGGACAAGTCTATGTCTGCCGTCAAATGATACTTTCCACTCAGATTATTTTTGATAGCTTCTAATTGCGCTCTAGTGGAGATTGTGGTTGAGTCCGCCGCGGGAGGGCTGATTTCAGCAAGGAATTTCCCGTTTGAGCCGTAGCCAGCAGCCGCTACAGCAGGAACGCTTACCAGCGGCACCGCACTGCCAATCAGAACCACCGACAACAGAACCGACAGACCCCGCTTAACCCATTTGCTCATGATGTTTCTCCTCCATGTTGTTTATTTGTGGTGCGTTACTTGCTTGGGATTTTATTGCATAATAAAACTTCATATGGTTAATATGAAGTTTGATGCCTCAAGTACTTCCTGAAAAATTAGCTTCTTCGGCATTTTGGAACATTATACTCCAAAAGCTGCCTCCATGCAATCCTATATCTTGGGCAGCTAGAGAGATTCGGCGTTTCTACCAAAGGTGTACCTTTACTGGAACGGAATATTCGGCGTATTATACAAACGCAAACATCTCTTTTTACTAAAAACTTGGCGTTTCGCCGTTTTTTCTGATAGCTCTTGACAGGAAAAAGGGCAAGTGATATCATTGGGTAGTAGTCTACGAAAGGTACACCTTTCGTAGACAGCTTTGTTTTTGCTATAATGGCAAAAAACAAAGGGGCGATTCATCATGTCAGGCAGTACATATGCACTAATCCGCGTTTCAACGAAAGAGCAAAACGAAGATCGACAAGTAGAAAAGATGTTAGAGCTTGAGGTATCTCAAGACAATATCATCATTGAAAAAGAGAGTGGCAAAAGCACCGTAAGAGCAAAATACCGCAAACTAGTTAAACAGCTTAATGCTGGTGATACTCTCTATATCGAAAATATTGACCGCCTAAGCCGCGACTATGACGGTATCCTTCGCGAGTGGCATATATTGACGGTTGAAAAAGGCGTTATCATAAAAGTGCTGGATACGCCCATGCTTGATACTGATCAAGCAGCAGATGATTTGTTTAATAAGTATATACGAAATGACATGTTGAATACCCTAGCTTTTTTAGCTGAGCTTGAATGGCAAAAAATTAAATCGAGGCAAGCTGAGGGGATTGCCAATGCTAAAGCAAAAGGAAAATCTATTGGACGGCCTAAAACCATTAGAACAGCGGAAGAGTTAGAAATAGCAAGACAGTTCTTTAATGATGAAATAGCATTAGATACTGCCTTAGCTCTGTTGGGCAAAAAGAAAGCGACGCTTTATAATTTGCGGAAGGTAGTAAGTGAAGTGCAGAACTAAAGCTTTTTAGAGGTAGGTGTTACTTATGAAGTGTGATAAGTGTGGAAAATATATTCCCGAACAAATAGATTATTGCCCCACTTGTAAAATTAAAGAGAGTAGAAATCAGAAAGGCCAAGAGAAAGTTATTAAAAATAGCAATGAACAAAATAGGTTGCTACAACCAAAAGAAGAAATTAATCAGGTAAGATCATACCGCATAGAAAAGAATAACAGATTTGCTATTATTTCGTTCGAAGTATCACTAATTCTAATTTTTTTATTCATCTTCTACATTTTTGTTTTATTCTATCTTTGGATCAGCCCCAAAATTAATGAAATACCAGTACAATATGTTCAGCGCAAATATCCAGAACTCCTAGTCATTGCGGTTATATTGTTTCGTATAGGAAATGCAGCTTCTCTTGTCACTGGGATTGTTGGATTGCATAGCAAAAGAAAGTTTTTTGCTATTGTTGGTGTGATGCTTAGTATACTTACATTCATATTTTTATATAGCCTTTGAAGCTGATTGCTAAAGTATAGTATAAAATACTGTTGTTAAAACAACCTCTGGGGCGTGAATATGCCCGCAGTGGCAAGAGCTTGCCACCTAAACGCTACATAAACGCGCACATTTGGCAGTTTCCTTGTGCGTGGCAAAATGTTATAATGCTATCGTAGCTGAAATTCTCAGCACAGGAGAACTCGTTAAACACGGGTTCTTTTTTGTTTGGAAAGCGGGGTGATAGAAATGTGAGCAATATCATAAATAGACAATACTGCTGTATATTCGTCAATAATAGACAATATTCAACAGAGAGGTTGGGCTACAATTATACTAAGGGGGTTAATTGATGAAAATATCATTAACAGAAAATTTAGATAGTTTTAATTTGAAAGAAACCAAAAAGAAAGTAAACGATTATTTTACAGATTTAGAAAAATTGCAATGGGAACAAGCAAGGCTTAATGTTCAAAGAGGACTAACCGCCAATTATGATGTTTCTAATGAAGATAAAAATCAAGCTTATGTTGCGACTGGCAAAGACGAATTTGCTCTGTCAGCCAAAGAAAATAAGAGCGAAGAACTGCAAAGGCATTTAGCGGGCTACCATTGGGCGAAAAGCATCTTGTCCGAGCAAGAGCAACTATATATAACGGAATATTTCGTTAATGGAAAATACGAAGATGAAGTAGTAGGTCTCTTGGGCTACAGCAGTCATGTAAGTAGACCATTTAGGAATTTAAAACGAAAAGCGATTTACAAGTTTGCTTACGTTTTAAATTTAGTAGTATAGAAATCATTTAGGGGGAAAGAAGAATGGAACGAAAACGATTAGCAAATGAGCTAACGGATTTTTGCCTTGAGTGCAAGATATTCAATATCTCATGCGGGGCAAAGGAAATAAAACAAAGAATTGAGGAACAATTTGACGATGTAATTTTTGTCGAGGGACTTATCAACATGATTATCGTTAAGGCAAAAAGTCTTAAAGATATAGATACAGATAAGCTTGTCGAACTACTTTCAGAGCTGGAAAGATTAAGATTAGAGTTGGAATACAAAACGCCGGAGAAAGAAGGGGCAAAATGTTAAGCATTGTCAAAGACATAAGCGCATTTGAATTAAGGGATGAACTATGGAGCAGGGCATTAGATACGCTAGAGACGATTACCCAAGAGGATAAATTACAAGACTTAATGAGTTTATTGGAAGAAATGTACCCGGAGCCTGTCTCTATTACCACAGTCAACGACTTGCTGTGGTTTGATGAAGATTTTATTTATGAACAGCTAGACATGGAAGCCGCTGATGAATACGCTTGCCCAAAAGGGCTTGGGGTATAGAGGCATGAATGAAGAGAAGCCAGAATATAGATAAGCAACCGCAAATTGCTTATTCAAGGGGGGCGATAACTTGTTATCCAGAGACGAGCTAGAGAGGCTCAAATACATAGATATAAATGAGGTTGACCCAGAGGGGTTACAGGAACTAAGCGAAGTAAGGCTCCATTCGGACTTGCCTGTGCAAGAACGCTTGGAGCTTTTTTTATGCCAGATAGGAAACCCGTATTGCTTTAAGGTAAATGGAACGCCTGTACAGGTTTCCTTTTCGGATGGACGCAAGACCCTTGATGAAGCATTAAACAACTACTTCACCAATAGGAAAGACTATGATAGAATGTAGTTATTGTGGTTGTGCGTTATTCAAGAAAGGAGAAATATGGATAATCACAACAACTTAAAACCGAATCTTAGTGCCTATGCGCATCTATTCGACAAGCTATCGTCGGGCAATCCGACATGGCGCATTGGCGTATACGTGCGGCTTTCTAAAGAAGATGGAAATTCAGTAAGCCTAAGCATCGTGAATCAAATCAAGATGATAGCAAGGGCACTAAGAACATTTGACGATTTCAAAATTGTCGATATTTATATAGATGACGGAAAAACTGGCACTGATTTTGACCGAAGCGATTACGTAAGACTGGAAGAAGATATTTTTAGTAAACAAGTAAATTGCATGATTGTTAAGGACTTAAACCGTTACGCAAGAAATATCGCGGACGGTATCAAGGCTCTTGATGATTTTGTGCTAAAGCATAAATTGCGTTTTATTTCGTTAGGTATTCCCGAGATTGATACATACAAAGACCCAACGGCGATTTCAAGCGCAGAGGTCTATGGAGCATTAAACGCCGCAGAGGATTTCGCAAGAACGACCTCTAAAAAGGTTAGAGCCATTAAAGCAATCAAAAGGGAGGACGGCGAGAAAAATGGCGGTTTCCCGCCGTATGGCTATTTGCCTAATCCTGACGGCGAGCACTGGTTATATGATCCTGTTGCAGGCGATATAGTAAATCAAATGTTCACATGGAGCGCAAACGGCGTGTCAGATAGAGCAATAGCTGAAAAATTGAATTCGCTCGGCATTCTTAATCCAACTGCATATAAAGCATCAATCGGATTAAAATTTGCTCATCCAAAATCGGCAACTAACACGGGCATATGGTGGCCTTCAACAGTGAGGAACATACTTAAAGATAAAACCCACATCGGTTGCTCTGTTCAAGGCAAAAGCAGTTCATTCGACCATAAAAGACATAAGCAAATACCAAGCAAAAAGGAAGAATATGTTGTCGTAGCTGATTGCCATGAAAAGGCGGTATCAGATGAACTGTTTGACACCGTGACGCAAGTTAGAAGTGTACGTTCAAGAGCGTGCAAGCATACAGGTACGGTACATCTATTTGCTACCTTGGTTTATTGCTCAAATTGCAATATAGCTATGAAAAAAACAGATGCAAAAGGGCTTGTATATTTAGTATGTAAAACTTATAAGTATGCGGGAGAAGAATACTGCAACCGCAAGCGAAGCATAAGGTTTGATGCCTTAGAGGCTATTGTTCTTGCAGTTATACAAGCGCAGATTAGCCTTGTTGCCAATATGCAAGCACTCGTAGCAGAGATAAACGAACGCCCAGAGATAAACAGGCAGTCATTAAGGATAAATCAGCTACTAGAAAATTGCCAACGAGAATTCGAGAGAGAAACGCAATTACTGGATTCTAGTTATCGTGACTGGAAAAATGATGATATTTCAAGAGAGCAGTATCAGCGCATCAGAGAAGAAGCAGAAAAAAGATTGGAACAAATGCGAGCAACGTTGCAGACACTTGTATCTGAACAGCAAAAAGCGGCACAAGGCGTAAAAGCTAATAACGAATATTTTGAGCGGTTTCTAAAATATCAAAACATAGAGGCGTTAGACAGGTTTATGCTTCTTGAGTTGGTTCATAGGATATACGTAAACGAAGACAAGTCCATAAAAGTAGAGTTTAATTTCAGCGACCAGTATTTGCGGATCATGGACTTTGTCCAGCAGAACACAGTAGCGCCAGCACCACCGCTTAGATTAACGCTAGAAAAAAAGAACTAAAATTCATAGTAATGAAGTTTGGTATGTGTAGTGGATGACATCACCTGTGCCACCCCAAGCGCCAAGATTTTCTTTACAACAGACGGAACTTTGCCTGTGTATGAAATTACGGAGCTCGGCACGATTGTCAACGGAAACCAGTATTATTCCCCAATTACAGTTTCCGAGGATACGACCCTAGTAGTTATGGCATTTGCAGATGGTAAAAATAGCAGCCCGTTGGCGGTTGGTATTTACGAAATCAGCCAGGAAACTCCGACAACCTATACGTTAACCGTGCAGAACGGCACAGGCACCGGCAACTACGCGGCAGGCACAGCTGTACCAATCACGGCTAATTCCGCGCCAGCCGGCAAAGTGTTCGACAAATGGACAACAACCGCCGGAACACTGGCGAACGAGAACAGCGCCAGCACCACAATTACGATGCCTGCGAGTGCGGCAACAGTGACAGCAACATATAAGGATGCGCCAGTGAGCACCTACACGCTGACCGTACAAAACGGTATAGGTAGCGGAAATTATGTGGCGGGAACAACTGTAAATATATCGGCAAATCCTGCTCCCAGTGGCCAAGAATTCGACAAATGGACGGCGACTGCTGGCAGTATTGCGAACGCGACCAGCGCCAGCACAACATTCACTATGCCCGCCGGCGCGGCGACCGTTACAGCAACATATAAAGACGCGCCATTGCCTCCAGCAGACAAAACAGCACTGAATAACCGCATCAGCGAACTCGGCAGCATACAGAAAGGCAATTACACCGATGTTACGTGGAATGCATTTCAGACCGCGCTGGCAAATGCACAGGCAGTCGCGAACAATGCCTCTGCCACACTGGAACAGATAAACAATGCCCTGAACTCCTTAAACACAGCATACGCCGAACTGCGTGAGAACGCACCGCCACCCCCGCCGCCTATAAAATACATCTTCAGCACCAAATACGAAGCCACTTTTTTGAACTGGATATTGTTCTTTGTTTGCTTTGGCTGGCTGTGGATGTGGTTTTAGGGCGTAAACAAAACAACCCCATGCAGCGCCTTCATTATGTTGGCGCTGCACCTCTTTTTTGTGTTGTCCCATCGCCGCAAAACCCACGCTCGCAAATCCTTGCGCCGCCTGCCTTTGCACTGTACACTGCCACCGCAAACCAAATTCATGAAAGGTGGCACATTAACAATGGAGATCAAGTTAACCCTGAACGGCAAAACCCGCAAGGAAGCGGCGATGTGTATCGGAAAAGCGATTGGCGAACCCTCGGTTTACCAGCGCCCTCCGACCTACGCATACGACATCGGCGGCATTATCCTTGACCGTTAAGGCGTTTTAGCAATCAGCGACGACGATGCGGACATTACGCAAGTTTTGTCCGCGCTGGAAGTAGCCGGATTCTACACGCCGGAAAGCCTTGTTCTCGCGAAAACCTCCACCGAATCCGACCGTTATGTGGTCAAACTGCCCGCGGCAGATTTCAATGAAATCGCGCTGGATAACCTGCACAAACTGGTTGCCAGCAAGGCCACGCTGCTGAAAAAAGCCGTCGAAACCGAAAGCCTGCCAATTGAACACAAAGGCAAATCGCTAATCTTCCCGTGGTTTAACGTTAACCCCACGCCGGAAGAAGCGGAAGCCTACACGCAATTGGTGACGGCGCTCGGCGAAATGGCAAAAAAGCAGCAGCGCATTTTGGCAACAGACAAGCCAGTCGACAACGAAAAATACGCTTTCCGCTGTTTTTTGTTACGGCTCGGATTCATTGGTG
>JGI24702J35022_10002794_pt1 | contig 10585 bp, 8 predicted proteins | sample TergutTh196P4_FD_35022 | JGI IMG/M metagenome (IMG submission 35022)
ATCAGGCTAAATCCTTAACCGGAATGTCATCGAAAAGGGGTGCATTTGATTGCGTCGAGGGCTTTGCCGTTCAAATTGTCGCGCCAGATTCCTCACTGCGTCCGGAATGACTCATCGGCTTAGCAAAAAGAGGGAGAAATCTGTTTTGGGTACGTCATTGTAAACACAGTGAAGCACCCCACCCGCAGGGTGGGGTGTAAAAAATGTGGGGTATATATAAAAATTGTTCGTTCATGTTTTAACGAACAGCGCCTCCGAATGGAGGCAAACGTGGATAACCCCGAACAAGTCAAACGCAGTTCGGGGAAGGACGGAACGCCACCATCTCCGGAACTGCGTAGCAGTTCAACCCACTACGGGGTTGGGAGTAGCATTGTCGTCGCTGCCCCGAGTTGCGCTATCGCTTATTCTGGGTTATCATTATTTCAGGATTGGAGTCAGTACAATGTTCCGATATAACACTTTTCCATGATCTCCCTGCAAATAAATGGGACCTGATTTCAAAACATCAGCATGCATTGCTCCTCCGGTCGGACCATAAACCGGTTGGTTATCAATAATTTTTTTTCCGTTCAACACAACGGTTAAGTGTCTGTCACATAGTGCCATTTCCATGGTTTGCCACTCGCCCGCCGGTTTTTCTGCTGCTTCGGATGGAGTAATACGACTGTATAAAGCGCCCATATTGTGCGGATCAAGCTCTTTTCCATACGAATCGACTACCTGTATCTCATATATTCCACGAAGATAAACTCCACTGTTACTGCCTTCAGGCACATTCACTTCAAGCGAAAGTTTAAAATCATCAAATTCACTGTCCGTTCTTAGATTCCCAAAACTTAAATGCTGTCCTTCAGAATTTACAGGGTCATTGACTAATTCGCCGTTGATCACTTTAAAACCATTGGTTTGATTGGGGTTGATCATCCTCCAGCCCGTCAAGTCCGTTCCATTAAAGAGTTTGATTGGCGTTCCGTATTTAACTTTCGATAAATCAGGCGCTGAGCCCGGATCGGTTAAACGCCAACCTGAAAATTTTCTTGTCGTGATACTCATTCCGTCACGGGCAGGACTTACCAATGTTCCGGTCAGTATGTTTCCTGTCCTTTCAAAAGTAAATGTTTGAGTCACTACATGAGATCGGCTATCGCTTCGCCTCGCGTTATTGGTTCTGGTAACCACAAGCGTATGATCATCTTTGAAATATACGCTGGCAACAGGTACAACACTTCCTCCCTGCCATAATAAATCGGCGTCTAAAAAACCGTTGTCATCGTTTACGCCAAGCCATCCTACTGAGCCATCTTCAATATCGATGGTCCACATTCCATAAAATTCTTTTCTTACATCCTGCGCATTTACTAATAATGCAGTTGAAAAGAATACAAAAAATAAAATAATCATTCGATTCATAACAAAAATTTGATTTTAAATATAACAATAATTTATTAACTCGAAACCCTCGAGTATTCGATGACAAAAGTAGATAAAAAAAACAAAATAACAACATTATTTGCTGTTTTTTTTGCCTGAATTATTCATACTTTTACCATCACGCCCCCGCATAAATCAAAAATCCCAATCCTGTGATGAACAGGATAAACATTCCAAAATTCAACCAATTTGAGATGGTCGGAGCGTTTTTAAATTCTTTCCATATCAGGATACCCCACAAGGCGGAAACTAATGTAGCTCCTTGTCCCAACCCGTAAGAGATAGCCGCGCCTGCCTTTTCGGATGCAATCAGGCTGAACGATTGTCCTACGCACCAAATAGAGCCTCCCAGCAAACCTATCAGATGTGTCTTGAAATTTCCCTTGAAATATCCTGAAACAGGAATAGGATCGCCTTTAAACGGTTTCTTCATGACCAGGGTATTGAACAGGAAATTACTGACAAGAATTCCCAGTGCAAAGATAAACACTGCGGTATAAGGTGTTAATTTTCCGGCAGCCGGCTGGGCAAAATTGTTCAAATCCATGGACGCTGCAACGAAACGGAAAAAGAAAGCCATAATCATACCCGCTGCAATACTGATCATGATTCCTTTGTTGGATACTTTTTGAGCGCCAATGGATGCTTTCTTATATGCAAAAGCATTGAGTAATATGGCTATAACGATTAAGATGACGCCAATGAAAATAAATGAAGGATTGCCTTTGGCGGCGCCAAAATAGTTGATCAATACACCCAACACTAATGCCAATCCTATCCCAACGGGGAATGCCACCGACATGCCACAAAGGGCTATTGCCGACGACAACAGAATATTGGCGGCATTGAAAATAATCCCGCCGGTAAAAGCGCTAATCAAATTGGATATATCAGCCTGCCCAAGGTTTTTCAGAAAAGATTGTCCCTCAACTCCGAAACTTCCTAATGTAAAAGCAGATACAACGGAAAGGAGCAAAACCCCAATCACATAATCCCAATAAAAATACTCGTATCGCCACGTCTGGGAAGCCAACTTCTGGGTATTTCCCCACGAACCCCAGCACAACATGGTAACGACACACAACAAAACGGCTATCGAATAACTGTGAATGATAAACATAATGGTTAATGGTTAATGATTAATGAATTACTTGTGTTCAACATGAAACGGAGCATCAGAGTAGATAATCGCTTCCTGAAAATAGATACTGGCATCCGGTTGAGGATTCAACCATTTGAATGTAAGCGTATATTTTGCTTTGGGTAACTGATATTTCCAAAACAATTCGTGTCGGCGGACAGTGGTGTTTACCGGGAGGTTGATCGTTTCAGCAAGTTCACCGTTCACATAAGCCTCCATTTTTGCAACATAATTTTTATCGGGCGATGATACACGGCCACCTGTTACGATTCCCGTTCCTTCAAAATCAATCTGGTCAAGATTCGTTATTCTCCTGTTGATTCCCTTTCTTTCTATTGGAAAAAGTCCGTCAAATCCTTTTTCATAACGCACAGGTGCGGGCTGCTGGCACTTAATAGTGATGGTTTCACCATCGATTTTACCACCGTTTCGCTCAATCATTTGAAGCGAATGGCCAAATCCCATTTGATAGGTTTTGTTCAGCGAGATATTGGTATAGGCAAAATTCATGTCTTCCACCTCTTTCAAATTTTTCATCCAGTAGTCGGGAATTTTGTCGTATCCCAGCATGGTTCCCAGAATACCGCCTGCCGTAGCCGGGTTGCAATCCGAATCCTGTCCGCAGCGTGTGGAAATATCCAGAGTTTTGAAAAAATCACCTTCGCCGTACAGCAACCCGATAAGTACATAAGCGCTGTTGATCACGGCGTCGATATTAAACGGAACAAATACGCCGTCGGGGCAACCAATATCTTCGCTCCATTTTTTTTCACACTCAAACCAGGTACGCTTCCAATCGTCGGGGTACAGTTTGTGCCATTTGATGACGTCGTTCATACATTGATAATACCGTGATTGTTCCGGAATGACTTTGAGCGCTTCTTCGACAATAAAATTGATGTCGTCAGAAACAAACGCCAGCGTATACATGGCGCCCACATACACGCCTCCATACCAGCCATCGCCATAATTCATGATGTGCCCTATTTTGTCGGATATTTCCGATGCGGCATTGGGCATACCCGGCGACATCAAACCAGCATAGTCGGCTTCAATCTGGTAATCGATATCGTCGGCATGAGGATTATTTAGCCAATGACCGGACGCCGGCGGCATGATCCCGTTCAAGATATTGTAACGCGCCGCCTGGTTGGCGTGCCACAACGGATAACCGGCATTGGCAAAAGCCATGGCAAACGAATCGACGGGCGCATCTAATCCTAACCGTTCAAAGACTTCAACAAAGGTCAAATCCATGTACACGTCATCGTAAAGTCCCGGAGCGTTTTCGTAGTACCACTTTATATATCCGTCAGGCCAGGGTATGGTAACGTAATCCTGTATCATCGTCCCGTTAAACCGGAACTCCGTAGGCCCTCCATAAGTACAGCCTATGGTTTGTCCTGCCCAACCGCCTTTGATCTTGTTGAGCAATTCATGTTTGGTGATTGTCAGTTCAGATGGAATTTCTTTCGTTTGTTGCTGACAGGAACAAACGAATATGCACAGCATGATGCTGATACATACAGTCTTTATTGGATATTTTTTCATAGTGAATTGGTTTTTATTTATGATTTGATTAAACATTACTGTAGTTCATTACGATAAGGCGCTGATGCCTGCGCTCCTATTCTCGTAACAGAAATTGCTGCAGCCTGATTGGCAAAACGAACAGCTTCGGGCAAATCACGTCCTTCCGAAAGGGCAACGGCAAGCGCTCCATTAAATACATCGCCGGCTGCTGTGGTATCAACAGCATTCACTTCGCAGGAGGGAATCAATTCCTGCAAAACATTATTATAAATGAAAGCGCCTTTAGCTCCCAATGTGATAATCACCGACTGAACGCCCATTTCATAAACAGCACGGGCACAGGCAAACAATGAATCAGTATCGGTAATTTTTATCCCGGAAATCATTTCGGCTTCTGTTTCGTTGGGCGTTATCAGATCAAGCGATTGCAACAGTTCACGATCCAAAGGTTGTGCCGGCGCAGGATTCAGAATCAGTTTTTTTCCTGATTTCCGGACAACGTCCGCAACATATCTCACCGTTTCCAACGGAATTTCCAATTGCATCAGGATGATACCGGCTTTTTCAATGGCTTCATGAGCCGTAGAAAGATCGGCAGGTGTGAGATGCGCATTCGCTCCCGACGCCACCACAATACAGTTTTCAGCGCTGGCATCCACCGTTATCAAGGCAACTCCTGAAGGATGTTCTGAATCGGAAAAAACGTATGATGTGTCAATGTATTCTTTTTCAAATAATTGTTTGGATTGATGGCCGAAAATATCGTTTCCGGTTTTGCAGATAAATGTTACCTGTCCGCCAAGACGTGCGGCAGATACCGCTTGATTAGCGCCCTTTCCTCCCGGATTCATCAAAAATGTTCCTCCGAGAACTGTTTCGCCCGGACGGGGCAAATGTCCCGCTTTTATGACCATATCGGTGTTACTGCTGCCAACTACCAGAATTTTTTTTGTGTTTGGGTTGTTCATTTTGTTATTTGTTTTAATTATCCGGAATAAATTTGAAAAATTTCCACTTCAACAGCCAAATATATTCACTGTTTTTTGATTGATTTTTTCTATTTTTTGATTGATTTTTTCGTCCCATGGTTTCTTATTGTCACGATCGAAAACCACTAACCAACCTTCTTTACAGCCAAGCGTATCCATATAGCGTAGCGTTTGTTCAAACCCTTTTTCTATTGATTGTTTGCCTCTGTCGATTTTTAATTCAATTGGATATTTTTTTTCTTTATAAGTGATACACAAATCCAAACGGTCTCTCCCCGTTGCCATTTCTCGCTGTACCTCGCCGCCGCTATTGAAAATCCGTTGCAAAAACGCTTGTAAAATCAAGTGTGGCGCTGCCTCTTTGTATTGAAAACGTTCTTGCCAAACATCGGAATTTTCACGCCAAAAATGCTGAAAATCCTGTAACATTAAAGTCATATCAACGCTGTTGTTTTTGAAATATTTGGGCATTTCAAATTCAGAAAATCGCTCGGAGTTTTGCAAGGTTGCCTGTTGGTTATAATTTAATTTCATAACAGCCTACCTTCCGTATTTGTATTTTGCCGAAGGTACGAAAATCACATTGAGTTCCGGATCGGGCATATCGGGATCAAGCGGGTATATCGGTCTGACGACACGCTTGTAGGGCAGGTTCACCAGATCCTGATCAACGCCTCCACGCGTGTGCGCCATCACCCAATCGGCTTGCATGTTGTACCAGTCGGGCACAAGGTAACCCTGTTTGACTATCACGATATCCGCCTCGCGGGGATTCAATCCGATGTCGGTCATTCCACGTTCGTAGTGATATGCTGCGCGTTCCTGCGTAACGATCACATAAACGCTACCCGCTTTGATGACAGCCTCACGATCGCTGGAATACATCACCGTCCCCGACAGTTTCACAGGCCCCTCAAAACGATTGTCTTCCATAGCCCCCACTATTGCCTCGGCATAACCGCCCACACCGGCTTTCTTTGCCGCAGCAATCATTTCCGGCCCGGGTATCGACGCATAAATGACGGTTTTCCCGTCGGGCGTCTTAAATTCAGGACGTTGTAAAAGCCTCGCCAACGTCCAGGTTACGTCGCCCGCGCCGCCGCCGGTCGGGTTATCGCCCATATCGCTGATGAAGAATGGCTTTTTGTTGCTGGCTATGGCAACATCCAAACATTCGTTGAGCGATTTGGTGGGCGCTTCGAAATCGAACTGGTGGCGAACCGACCAGAATTTTTCGGCCAGTGATTTTGCCGAACGGCCTACCTGCTCCTTATCATCACCAACCACCATCACTATGCCTTGATTACGAGGCTCATCCGCCCATGCGTAGGAAATCCAGATGGCAGCATCTATAACGCCGGGGAGCGCTTCTACGTCGGGTATCATCGCATAGAGCGACTTGCCCGGTTCGACGCGCGTACTGGTTCTCTCGCCCGGAAGCAGTATGGGCACCGCAACCCACGCCTTATATGCCGGGCGTCCCTTTCCAGAAGTAACGCGTTCGTAGAGATTTACAACGGCGCGGCGGGTCGATATCTGGGAATCTTCGTGTGGCGCCATGCGGAAGCAGGTAATCAGATCCGAATATTCAGCCAAACGCAGGGAAACATTTCCATGAAGATCCATAGACGTCGAAACAACAGGATCGTTCCCGATGATTCCGCGTATCCTTTCGAGAAAATCGCCTTCCGGATCATCAAGACCTGCTACACTCATCGCACCGTGAATATGGTAAAAGAACGCATCGTAGGGCATGTTGGCTCTAATCATGTCAAGTGTTTTGTTCACCAAAATTTCGTAGGTTTCGCGTGTAACGATGCCTCCCGGAGTGGCGGATGCGAGCATGGCAGGAAGCCACACCGCCCCTTTGCCCATCATGGAATCAGGGCTTAAATAAGGATAAGATCGCAGAAGCGCTTCACCTTCGCGCTGGCGAAAAGCTGCCAAAGGAGTTACAGCCGGTGAAAAAGTGCTGCACTCAATGGATATGCCGGCAATACCAATACGAGGAAGAGCAATCGCTTGCGGTTTAGTCTGTGTTGCTGTCTTACAGCTGGAAAATCCCGCCAACAGACAGAAAATCAGAAAAATAAAAATATTTTTCATATTGTTTTATTAGAATTTTCTTCTGCAAAAATACAAAAGTTTTCAAACATTCTATGTTTATCGGACAAATATCAGCGCAACCGCATTAATAATATTGCTGATTTTAGATTTTATTAGATACTTTTGGGAAAACAAAAATTTTCATTAGATTTGCGTCGGAAAAAGATCATAAATATATGAGCAAGGTATTGACACTGGGCGGATTAAAAAAAGTTGATTTCCAGAAAGTAATAGATGGGAAAAATATTGATTTGTTCATTCTGACCAACAAAAACGGATTAGAAATGTCCGTGACCAATTATGGGGCGAAAATTGTATCCCTGCATGTTCCCGATCGCTATGGGAATATGACGGATGTAGTGCTGGGACATAACCATATCGACGAATACCTGTCGTCGAAAGAGCCGTATTTCGGCGCTGTGTGCGGGCGGGTGGCCAACCGTATCGCCAATGGACGGTTCAGACTCGATGGTAATGAATACCGGTTGGCTGTCAACAACGGCCCCAACCATCTGCATGGCGGACTGAAAGGGTTTAACGCCGTGGTGTGGGACGCCCGGCAAACCGACGGGCAAACCATTGAGTTGACCTATGTTTCGCCCGACGGCGAAGAAGGATTCCCCGGTACGCTGACCACCAAAATCACTTACCGGCTCACCGACGACAATGCCGTACAGATGGATTACGCAGCACAGACAGACCAACCGACCATCGTCAACCTCACCAATCATTCGTACTTCAACCTGTCTGGCGCCGGCGACCCATATATTGGCGACCATCTGCTCACCATCAACGCTGATACTTATCTGCCTACCGACGAAACAAACATCCCTTACGGTGACGCCAAACCGGTAACTGGTACGCCAATGGATTTTCGCACGCCGCACACCATCGGCGAACGCATCGAAGAAGATTTCCAGCAGCTCATTTTCGGGAAAGGTTATGATCACACATACGTCCTGAACAGGAATGATGACGAACTGTCGTTCTGTGCCCAATCTGTTTCCCCAAAAACAGGTATCGCAATGGACGTGCTTACCACCGAACCCGGCGTTCAACTTTATACCGGCAATTGGATGACCGGCGATTTTGTAGCAAAAAACAACCAGCGCTATCCGATGCGCTCTGCCTTCTGCCTCGAAACGCAACATTATCCCGACAGCATTAACAAACCGCAATATCCTACGGTAATACTTCGTCCGGGAGATACATTCAAATCGCAAACAAATTTTAAATTTTATACAGAATAATTATAGTAAATTTTATTTTAAACCTTAAAACCAATTATTTTATGTCACAACAAAAACAAAACGGCAACATAGTTGCCATTATCATGATGGTACTCCTGTTTGGGATGATATCATTCGTAACCAACCTGGCAGCGCCAATGGGTGTAGTTTTGAAAGGCCAGTTCGGAGTTTCCAACGCCATGGGAATGTTGGGAAACATGGCAAACTTTATTGCATACGCCGTTATGGGGATTCCCGGTGGTTTGCTGTTACAAAGAATGGGATACAAGAAAACAGCACTGATTGCCATTGCTTTCGGTCTTTTGGGGGTTTTCGTTCAGTATCTGTCGGGCTATGCAGGCCAGACATCAGCTTTTGCAGTTTATCTTCTTGGCGCTTTTGTAGCCGGTTTTTCCATGACTTTGCTCAATACGGTAGTCAACCCTATGCTCAACACATTGGGTGGCGGTGGCAACAAGGGTAATCAACTGATTCAGGTGGGTGGTTCCTTCAACTCCGTTTTGGCAACCTTCACCCCTGCATTTGTTGGAATTTTGATTGGTGAAGCTTCCAAAGCCAAAATCACCGACGTTTTTCCTGTCATGTACATCGCAATGGGAGTTTTTGCGCTTGTCTTTGTGGTTTTATGGATGGTTTCAATTCCAGAACCTCATGCAGAACGTTTTTCCGAACCTCTTGGTAACCTGATGAAAGGGGCAATAAAATTTCGCCATTTCATTTTAGGAGCTATCGGTATCTTTGTTTATGTCGGAGTTGAAGTCGGAACACCGGGAATGATGCTTTTTTGGCTCTCTGATAACCCTGAAGTCGGAGCAACAATTGCTGGTTCCGTTGCAGGAACCTATTGGTTTCTGATGCTTGTCGGGCGTTTGTGCGGCGCCTCCATTGCAAGTAAAATATCAAGTAAAATAATGCTTGCCTTTGCTTCTTCCGTTGCATTGGTTTTGGTATTATTGGCCATCTTCTCCCCAACAACGTCACAAGTATCGCTGCCTGTATTTCAAAGTACAGATGCAGGCATATCTTTCGGATTAGCCCATGTGCCTGTCAATGCTATGTTCCTTGTATTAGTAGGTCTTTGTACTTCTATTATGTGGGGTGGTATTTATAATTTGGCGGTTGAAGGATTAGGCAAATATTTGGCAGTTGCCTCAGGTATTTTCATGACATTGGTCTGTGGTGGAGGAATCCTTCCCTGGATACAGGCAAATGTGGCTGACTTGGCCGGTTATTTGACCAGCTACTGGGTAATTTTCGCAGGTTTGGCTTATTTGCTGTACTATGCGTTGATTGGCAGCAAGAACGTGAACAAGGACATTTCCGTTGAATAAATAAAAAGTTCTACTGACCTGCCAGGTTAAAAAAACTGGCAGGTCTTTTTATACAAAAGCAATCCTACCGGGTTTTACAAACCCAGCGGGATTTTTCTTGAAACCTTAAACCTATAATAATGGATATCTCAAAAATCAAAGAAAAATTTCAATCGCTTTATGGTAGCGAGGGTACGATGTACAGTTCGCCCGGACGCATCAACATCATCGGAGAACATACGGATTACAATGGCGGTTTTGTACTTCCGGGAGCTATAGATAAAGCGATGTATTGCGAAATCAAACCCAACGGTACGAATAAAGTACGCGCTTTTGCATTGGATTTGAATGAATCGTGCGAGTTTGGTCTCGAAGAAGCCGACAAGCCTGCCCAACAATGGGCTTGCTACATTTTTGGCGTGTGTCGCGAAATGGTCAAAAAAGGCAAAACCGTACCGGGATTCGATACAGTATTTGCAGGCGATGTTCCCCTTGGCGCGGGCATGTCCTCATCAGCCGCGTTGGAAAGCTGCTTCGGTTTTGCGCTGAACGACCAGTTCAACCTGGGATTTACCCTGATGGAAATAGCATTGATGGGACAGGCTACCGAACACAATTATGTAGGTATCAAATGCGGCATCATGGATCAGTTTGCTTCCTGCCACGGCAGGGAAGGTTACCTGATGCGCCTGGATTGCCGCTCATTAGAGTTCGAATACGTTCCGTTCGACCCGAAGGGTTACAAAGTGGTTCTCATCAACACCTGTAAGGAACATAACCTTGCTGTGGGCGGCGAATACAATAAACGCCGCGCTTCGTGCG
>JGI24702J35022_10002795_pt1 | contig 10585 bp, 8 predicted proteins | sample TergutTh196P4_FD_35022 | JGI IMG/M metagenome (IMG submission 35022)
CGAGCCGCAGGAGGAAGGTCATCATCCGGGAGTACCAGGAGGAGCAGGATCAGCAGGTGCTTTTTTTACTTGATTCGGGGTACAGGCTGCACCGCCTGGACAACTCGGGAACCCTGCAGTTCGACAGCGCCCTGGAAGCGGTTTTGCTGCTTTCCTGGGTCAGCCTGAAACACGGGGACAGTGTTGCAGTGGGGAGCTTTGGGCGGACAGGGCGTTGGCTCGGCCCCCGGAAAGGCCTGAGTTCTTTCCGCTTTTTAATGAACGGCCTTTACGACCTTATAAGCGGCCCCTTTCCCTCTTCCCCCTCCTTCGCCCTTGAGAACGCACTCGAGCGCCTAAAGCGGCGGACTTTTATCATCATTATCAGCAACTTCCGGGAAGAGGACGGCCAGTCTCTTTCGTTGATCCTTAAACGGGTCGAAAAGCGCCACCTCTTGCTTTTGGTTAGCCTAAGGGAAAAAGAGTCGGAGATACTTGCCGCAAGGAAGCCAAAGGGGGGTGAAGAGGCGCTTGAAACTGCCGCCGCCTTTTCGTACCTCGCCGCCAGGCGGGAACTGTACAAATCCTGGGAGCACCTTGGCCTTTTGACGATGGAAACGTCCGCCGAAAATCTGTCTGCTGTCCTTGTCAACCGTTATCTTTCGGTAAAACGATCGGGCCGGTTATAGCGCTGTCCTGCCTATGCAAACTACGATAAACCAAATTGCCCTGGAAGACTATTCGGAGCTGGAACTCGCCCACGATCGTAAATCCGGGAATACGGAGATGAGCAGGCCGGGGACGATGCCGTTTCTTGCGGCCGTAGAGCTGGACCTGGAACGTCTTAAGCCGCTGGGCCTGAAAAAACTTTTCCTCGCATGGTTTGAACGGGGAAACAAATATTGGCTAAACCCCATGGATAAAAGCTACGGGCTTGGTTTACTGGAGGAAATCCTCTTCAAATTTAATGGCGATGTGCAGGTACTGTGCCCTTTTGTAGCTCTGCTGACAAAGCTGGCCGGGAGCGGGATTTCCCCCAGGTCTTTTGCGGAATATGTTGTCCTTCCGCGCATGAGGGATGATAACAACTGGCGAAAATGGCAGGACAACCATCTGGAACCTTTGCGGATAATTGCCGACTTAATCACCAACACAAAAGATCATCCCCCATTCAATCGGGAGCATTTGGGTTCCAGCCAGACACGCCTTGCAAGGGACATAGTGCTGGTCAGGTATATCGGCAGACCTTTGGCACAGTTTCAACAGGTACAGTTACGTGATAGCCAGATGCTGTGCAAGTACACGGAGGCATGGCAAAAAATATCTTTAAAAGACACTTTGAGCCTTTATTTTATCCGGAATAACGCACTGCATTTTATTTACAGTATGTCGGGTAAAATCGATCTTGTGCAATTAATTTCCATCGTTGAACAACTACCCGACATTGAGCGCTCCTTTGCCAATGCATTTCCCGACGGAAACATAAAGCTAAAAAAAATCCAGGATATAAATCTATACGATTACGACATTGATTTCGCAATACTGGAGCGGAAACGGAACGGGTTTCACAGCCTGGATTTTGTTGTAGAGATTAGGGCGTATTTTAGCATCGTAAAAGCGCTCCTGGAAAAATCCACGGGTGTATACCTCCTCGCCTGGTATGCGCGCTCTTTAAAAAAGTACAAGAATCCTGTTATCGCCGAAACAATATCCAATTTGATTAGTATCCTTGACGATCGGGGCGGGATGCATATTTATAAATGGCACACAAAAAAATTGCTGGAAAAGTCCAAAGATTCCGGGTCAGGAAACGGAATGTTAACCTACATTCGACTTATCGAGGATAACAATGGTTGCGACCCGGATTACCCGAAGCTGCACCTCCTGTTTCGGGACGAGGAAACTTCGCGTGAAACCCAGGATGTTTTTGAGCTTGCCACCGAGCTGGGCCTTGGCAGCTATATAACCGAAAAAAATATAAGCAACGCCTCGTACAGGGATTTGCTTACCGCCTACACAAAGAAGTTTCCTGAAACAGGGGAATTGATTGCTTCATATCAGGATCAGATGCTTTCGGGGCAGGATCGCGGGTGGACACTGGAATATGCACAAAAGCTGGATACGCTTAGGAGCAGCGGCAAAAACCTTTTTGGCCTTTTGCTGCGTTCCGTGATCCGGGGGATTGGTACGGGGTGGATGTTTGTTGCAAAATCGTCCAGCTTTGCAGGCCTGTTCAGGCAGTATGGCAGCGTACAATCGCAGACGGAAATATCGGCAAGGACTAAATTTCTTATGCGGATAAGGCCGATAAAAAATATTCCCTCCGATCTTGATGTACTCGCCCGGAAACAGGTGAACCTCGCCCTGGTGGAAAAAGTCTGGAATTATCTTTCCGAGTCGGGACCTGTCAACCTTGACAATACCCTGGCCTTTATTAACAAATGGGCTATTGAGTTAAACGATCCGCTGGAAAAAGCATTTGGTCAAAAGGTTTCGGCAGAAAAAACCCTGAGGGAAACGGAAGATGACCTTGCCAGAAAAAAGCTTGAACACGATATTTCAAAGCTGGATAAAACCATTAAAACCCTGCAGGATAAAAAGCAGCGTTATGCGCATGTAATAGATGAATTTGAATTGTTAAACAACGAACAGAAATTTATAAACGCCCTTGTACTTGCAGGGGCAGCCGCAAGGGAAGACGGGCAATTTTCTGGTTTTGTGATAGCGCTGTTACTGCAACGTTACAAGCATTTGGAAGAAATTAGCTCCCGCCTTGATTTTTTGGAAGATGACATCAGTGTGGATGTTTTGACTTACAGACAGTTTTTGTATCTGCTGAACTTGCTTGAAACTTTGTTTCTTGTTTTGCGCGAGGATGCCGGTATAGCTACCCTGCTAAAAAACGATGATGTACTGCAAGAATTATTGGGCCCGTTTGCCGTTACCAAAAAGAAAGCCATAACCATTGACGCACTGGACGCAGCTGCCAAAAAAACTACGTGTTATGCCGCCCTGCAGTCAGAGCGCGCCAAATGGCTGGGTATCATTGAAGAGCCGGACAAAAAGCCCAACAAGTATTACCACGAAATGGAAATTTATGTTTCAAAGTCATTCATCGATTCCCATTACGGGGACATGGGGGGAATTTGCCTTTCATCCAAACCGGGGCAAATCCTGCGCCCTGGTTTTTACGTTCAGCGCCTGGCCGACTTAAAAGACAAACAGATCATCGGAATGTCCATCCTCTATTTATCGACGAGGGGTTTCAGTTCGATTCATGTGCAGGCCCAGAACTACTGGCATGCATTCGGCTTTAACCCCCTGCATTCGGTGCTCAGCCACTGTACAACTGACCAGCAGTTATTTTTGTATTTACAGTACAGGCTAAACATGGAAAAGGTTGCCTGGATAACCAAAATGCCCGTCGTATTGTCCGGCATAGAAACTGGCTCCGGCTTGATTTCCAACAATGGGTCTTTTGGGGATTTAATCAAACAGTATGAACTAAGCAAGAAAACGGCGAAAAGAGTCAACAATGCAAGGGGCTTGTCCCTGTACTTTAGTGAAAGCGAATATGCCAAAGCATTGATAATAATTGACCCGCGCGGCTACGAACAGATGACCGACCTTGCCAGAGTACCCACCTTTTACGCACACGCCACCATGCGCTAATCTTGACCCACAAAATTGGAACAACTTATTAAAGGGGGCAGGCCGTTGGGGAAAATATTATGGGGTTCCTCGCCGGAGGAGACGAATGGGAAAAAGCATGAACCTTAAAGGTGGAATAAAGGCCTGACCACTCTCGCATTGAAACGATTAGCTTAACTCTTTGATTGATACTAAAGTGGTCAGGCGGCTCCGTAGGCGAATTCCCCCATCTGTTTTCGCTGACGGCCTGCCCCCTTTGTTGAGTTGCTACGATCATTTGTGGATCAAGCTTAAGATCATTCAGTGGGTATATAATAGGAAATGTGTGGGGAGAGCCAGACCATGAAAGTCTTTATTGTGTATTGCCACCCTGGCAGGGATTCATTTACAAGGGAAGTCAGGGACAGCTTTGTCGCGGGCCTGGAAAGTGCGGGGCACAGTTATTTGCTTTCGGATTTATACGCTATGAATTTCGCCACGGACATGGGCGGGGAAGAATATCTCCGGGAGGCCTTTTACCGGCGGGAGCTCCCTCTGCCGGAAGACGTAAAGGCTGAGCATGAAAAGATAAACGCCTCAGAGGCAATAGCCTTCATCTATCCCGTTTTCTGGAGCGATGCCCCCGCGAAACTTAAGGGTTGGTTCGACAGGGTCTGGACGTATGGTTTTGCCTACGGCGAAAACAGGGCGATGAGGCAACTGGAAAAGGGCCTTGTCCTTTGCGTTGCCGGGAACACCCTTGAGTACTTTGAACGCACAGGAATTGGAGACGCAATGAAAAAGGTGATGCTGGACGATCGCCTCTTCGACAGGGCCAAGGCCAGGGAAATGATCATCTTCGAGGCGACAAGCCGCGAACTCCCGGAACGGGAAGTGAACAGGGCCAGACACCTGGAAAGAGCTTTCAGGGCGGGCTTAGAAATGTAGATTTCAAGAGGGACTGGGGAATAGGGACTAGGGAATGGGGAGTGAGGTTCGGAAGTGTAGCGTGTTGAAACCAGCTTTACTTTCTTACAACGATTTCCCTAGTCCCCAGTCCCTAGTCCCCATTTGCCAAATTCGCTATATTAACTATGGGAGAGGGCTAAAGTTTTGACGGAAATTGTGCTTAAGAGAAAGCTTTTCAGTGAGAAGCTTCTGACTGCGGGTTTTTGCATTCTTTTGATGTCCGCTACGTGCTGGTTCTTTACAGTGTCCTTTCGGGACGGGGTATCAGAAATTCAGGCGCTTTTGGAGTCGCCGGAAACTAAAACAACGGAGCATGACGGCTTTTTAGAAGAAGGATTCCCGCTTAAACCGGCCTTTTTAGTTCTCAACATTGAGGACGGGCAGGACCTGATCCTTACCGCATATAGGGACCCTGCTTTCAGGAAGGATGTAGTGGCTTTTTTTCAGGGCATTACCGGCTCCGAGATAGTAGCCGAGGCAATCCTCTTTAACGCTTCCGAAAATGACATTTCCCCGGCTCTTGCCTTTGCCCTCTGCGCGGAGGAAAGCGCCTACAATCCCAGGGCTTTTAACCGAAACAGGAACGAAACGGTAGACCGTGGGCTTTTCCAGCTGAACAGCGCGACTTTCCCGAACTTAGGCCAGGATGAATTTTACGATGCCTACGAGAATGCCCGACACGGCATTTCCCATTTCCGCTGGTGTCTTGATACGGCAGGTACTGAAGTGGCGGGGCTCGCGATGTACAACGCCGGGGCAGGCAGGGTGAGTTCCCTGGGGACGCCCAAGGGTACCCTGGACTATGTTTCCCGTATTTTGAAGAGGGAACGCAAAATCGAAGAGCATTTTATGACCGAATACTACCGAATCGTCCAGGAAAGAAGTCAGGAAAATACCGTTACAATCGAAAAGAAGGGAAAAGAGCCTTTGCGCTTGAGCCTTCTTACGCCTCTGGGATGGCGTCGCCAACGGTAGTTTGCTCACCAACGGTAGTTGGCGCGCAAACGGCAGTTTACGCTCAAACTGTAATTTCTATTGTAAATCGTGGTTTTCTATATCATAATGGAGGTACTATGAAACGCAAAATTATCACCATTTTATTAATTTTTACCGGGATGGCAGTCTTTGCCCAAAGCGCGGATATGTCATATTATACCGAGGAATATTTAAGGCCCACCGGGACTTACTTTGACCGCCAGGAAGTGTTAAGGACGGTTCAGGATGCAAACCTGACGGGGATAGGTGATTTCTACCACGAGGCCCTAAAATTCCTCATCCTTAAAATTCCTGATATAAAGACGGCTGAAGACAAGGAATATACTGAAAATTCTGCGAGGATCCTCTGCAAAGGGCTTGCCGATGAAAAGTATACAGCGGCTGCGCCTGAAATTTGGCAGATTGTCCAGTTTGCCGACACCGTCAGGGCCGACAATGTCAGGGATGTAAACGATGGGATCCTCATGCAGGAAGCACTTATCGCGCTGGGGCAGGTTGGCGACAAGAATTATGTCCACAATGTCGCGCTCCGGCTCGACAACTACAACACCGATGTCGTTTCCGACGTGGAAACCAGGCGCAGGATACAGCGGGGGGTTGTGGGCTGCATAAACGCCCTGGAAGCCCTTCATGAATTGGACGGCTACAGCCCCGTCTTTTTTGCATACGTTGGCTGGTACGATCCAGCCATCAAGACCATTGCCTACGATGCCCTCCCAAATATTGTTGATGACCCTGGGGAGACTGTCAGCGCGATCATCCAAACCTTCTCTAATAACCCTGAAGTTAAATACACAGCATGGCAGGAAATGCTGCGAAGCAGGGCACCGAATGCTTCCAAGGCAAAGGTTGCGGCTACTGCGCTCGCCACAGGCTGGAGTTATTCCACCAACGATCAGCAATTCCAAAGGGTGTTAAGGGAAATGCGGATGAGTGCGATTGATACCATCCGTGTTTTGGGGGTCGAAGATGATTCTGTCTATGCCAATTTGGACAGATCGTACAGTGATAATTATGCAAGCACTGCACCGAATTACGATGAAATTAGAAAAACCTTGAGCACCCTGTCGGTTTTGAAAACCGACGAGGCAGTCCAGCTCCTTGTCAAATTCTTGAGGGATCTTAACGAGAGGAGACGGAGCGGCATCTGGGCCAACAAAGAGAGGGACGTGTTTAGCTGGGTTATACCCAGCCTGGCAGCAACCAAGACTGATTCCCCCGAAGCGCGGCAGCTTCTTACCGCCATTGAACGTTCATCCGACTATACCGGGACGGAGCAAAACTGGGCAAGGGACGCCCTGAGGGAATTAAGCCGCTAAGCAAATACCTATTAAGAGCGACGATACCCCGCCTCATGGCGGGGGTTTTTATTCGGCCAATATCTTCAATACGTCTTCTTCGGATGAGGCTTTGAGGATCGCGTTCCGTTTTTCAGCGCTTTTGAAAAGAAGGCTTATCTCCGCCAGGAACTGGAGGTGTGGCCCTGTTTTTTCCACCGGTGAAAGGGTCATGATGAAGATCCTGCAAGGCTGATGATCCAGGGCATCAAAATCTACAGGCGCGTCGGAAATCCCGATACAGGCAACCAAATCGTTGACGGTTGGGCTTTTCCCATGGGGAATGGCAATGCCATGCTTCATGCCGGTTGACATCTTTCTTTCCCGCTCTATTATGGCGGAATATGCAGATGCACGATCGTCAATCTTCTTTGCCGCCACAAGGATGTCGAGCATTTCGTTGATAATTTCTTCCTTTGCGATCCCTTTTAAATGGAGACAAATAGTTTCCTTAACAAGTACAGTTTTCAGGTTCATAGCACTAGTGTAGAACTGTAAATCTGAAAAGTCAAGTTTTTTCGCGACTCCTGTCGAGACTTCTGGAAAGAAATTGCCAATACCTGTAGAATTGCCCGATACATGGTAAATCCGTTTTTTCAGCGACTAAATCTTATAACCGGCAGCGAAACTTCCTTTGCCCTTGAAAAGAGTCTGGTTATGGTTTTTGGTCTCGGCGGTGTTGGGGGCTGGTGTGCCGAAGCCCTGGTCCGATCAGGTTTGGGGAACATTTCCCTTGTGGATGTGGACAAGATCCACGAAAGCAATATCAACCGCCAGGTGCAGGCCTTAAACGGGAACATTGGGCGCTATAAAACCGAAGCGCTGGAAGAACGCCTTTTGCAAATAAACCCTTCATGTCTTGTCAAATCCTTTCCCATGGCGTTCTCAAAGGAAACTGCGGAGGTTTTTGACATTCCGGGGGCTGACTATGTGATTGACGCAATAGACACGCTGCCTAATAAACTCGATCTCATCGAAACGGCTTATACCTCTGGGCGGGTTTTATTTTCCTCGATGGGGATGGCGCGAAAGCTCAACCCCGTTCTTTTAAAAACTGCCGATATTTGGGAAACCTCCGGCTGCCCTCTGGCCCGGCTTGTGCGTCAGGGGCTCAAAAAGCGTGGTTTCTATGGAAATTTTACCACTGTTTACAGCCCCGAGCGGGTTCCCCTGCTAGAAAAGCCGCGTGAAAAAAGGGAAATGGGCAGCTGTGTTACTGTAACCGCCGCAGCCGGCATGGTATTGGCAAGCCTTGTAATTCGCAGCGTGATGGAAAACTGTCGCCATGGGTAACCGCTTCCTGCGCCGGGCAGGGGCAAGTACGGTGGTTCAAAAACTCACCGCCAAGGCCGTATTGGAGCGCAAGCTTATCGAAGCCGGCGATCGCATCCTAATCGGCGCGTCCGGCGGCAAAGATTCCACGGTGATGGCCTGGGCGCTCTCCGCCATTGCCCAGGCGCTGAAAATTGACTACACCCTCGGAGCGCTGCACATTTCAGGCGATTTCGACAATTGCAACATATCCGCCTTAACCTCGCGCTTTGCCGAATGGGGCATCCCTTTAAAAAACCTCGAAGTGCCTATCATCGCCAGGCTCAAGGAAGGCCGCAAGATGAACTGCTACTGGTGCTCCACCCAAAGGCGGACGGAACTTATCAAATACGCCATGGAAAACGGCTTTAACAAAATCGCGCTGGGACATCACCTTGATGACATAATCGAGACCTTTTTTATGAACATGATGCTTAAGGGAGAACTGCTCGCGATGCCCATGTATCTAAGCTACCGAAAGTATCCCCTCACCCTGATCCGGCCCCTGGGTTACCTTGAGGAAGCTCAAGTAATAGCCTGCGCCGCTGAACAAGGCTTTCTTTCCACGACCTGCACCTGCCCCTACGGGCTCAATTCCCGCCGCCGTGAAATCCGCCGCCGCATCGCCGCTTTTACCGCGGAAAGCGGGGCGGTAAAACGCCGGATGCTAAAGGCGCTTTCAAACGGCGCAGCGGACCTTCTCCGCGAGGATGGGGAGGGGGTTTATGACCTTAAAAGGGAAACTTATGGCGACGAAGCTGATTGACATTGGCGTCAATCTGATGAGCCCCTCCTTCAACAGGGACAGGGAAGAGGTGGTGAAGGCCGCCACAGCCGCTGGCGTGTCGCCCCTTGTTGTCACAGGCTCCGGGGAAAGGAGTAGCCTCAGGGCCGCGTTATACGCAAGCTCCTACAACGCGGAGTTCCCCGGCGCACTTTATGCCACCGCCGGCGTCCACCCCCACGAGGCGAAAGACTGCGGAAACGGGACAATCGACCTGCTACGTGACATCGTCCGCGAAAAGGGCGCCATAGCAATCGGCGAATGCGGCCTTGACTACAACCGGGACTTTTCCCCCAGGGATGTCCAGCGGCGCTGGTTCGTCAAGCAGGCGGAACTCGCGGCAGAACTTTCCCTTCCGCTTTTCCTCCATGAGCGGGACGCGTTCACGGACTTCGTGATAATTCTGGGCGAATATGCCAAAGCCGTGCCGGCAGTGGTAGTTCACTGCTTTACAGGCAGCGGCGAAGAGCTGGAGCACTACCTTTCGCTCGGCTGTTACATAGGCATCACTGGCTGGATAAACGACGAGCGCCGTGGGAAGCACCTTCGGGAGCTGGTCAAGACAATTCCCCGCGACCGCCTCCTTTTGGAAACCGACGCCCCCTTTCTGCTCCCCAGGGACCTTCCCTTCAAGGCAAAAAACAAACGAAACGAGCCCCGCTTCCTTCCCCACATTGCTGAAACCGTAGCCAGGCTCCTTGAAAAGGACCCGGCAAAGCTGGCGAAGGAGACCTATGAAAATACCAAGCGATTCTTTGGGCTGCAATAAAAGCCAACCAAGCGCATAATATGCCATAAGGAAAATATCAAGAAAATTTAACAAGGAGGGGGTAAGGGGTTAGCAAAAACCCTGAAGGAGTCTGCCTACGGATCTCCCCAGCACCTAAAGCCTTTAAACATTATCAGGGATTCATTTGAAATACACTTTAGGTGCTGGGCATTTATTCCACCTTTAAGGTTAGGACTTTATTCTTCTGATCTCCTCCGGCAGTGAATTTCAGGAATGTTTTTGCTAACCCCTTACCCCCTCCTCATACATTTTTCTCATATTTTATATGGCAAAAAACGCTTAGTTGGGATTTTTGCATACGGATAGCGGTGTTTTGCATTACCTGTAGTAAGGTAGAAATGCAATCTTCGTGTGGTTACCAAAGCGGTTGCTGCAAATAAAGCTAAGGTGCCCACACGGGGGTTTGCTTTTGTTGAACCCCTTTTTGACTAACTTCACGCTAAATTACGATTTGATATTTCTGCCTTTCCATATTATAAATAATGCAGTATGCAATTCAGATCCACCAATTCGCTTGAGCCCGAAGTCTCTTTTAAGGATGCGGTTCTCCGCTGCCTGCCACCAGACGGCGGGCTTTACGTTCCCTCAAAAGTGATGGACCTGCGCCAGTTTTTCCTCTACATGGACGAGGGGATCTCATATCCGGAGCTTGTGGCTACGGTCGCGCCGGCACTGCTCCAGGGGGAGTTGAACCCCTTTTCCGCAGCGAGGGTGGCGGAAAGTTCCTTTAGCTTTGAGCCGGAACTCAGGCAATTGGACGACAGTTTTTCAATCCTTAACCTTTACAAT
>JGI24702J35022_10002796_pt1 | contig 10584 bp, 9 predicted proteins | sample TergutTh196P4_FD_35022 | JGI IMG/M metagenome (IMG submission 35022)
TGATCAGTACGCGAACAGGCAAACAAACGCCCGAATTGCTGCAAACGATTCATTTCGCAGGGCGTGAGTTGCGTGACATTGTCGACTGGCCGCAAAGCGGTGTCCTTGGGGTAGGGAAGGAATCGCCCGGCGAAGCCGACGCTTTTGTATTTACCGATTATAATACGGTAGTGAATGCCTATCATTATGAGGCGTTAAAAGTGATCGCCCGCATAGCCGAAGCATGCAGCCAAACCGCCGACCGTGATGCATACCTGAAACAGGCGGAACACGTCAAACANCAATTCAACAAACTGCTGCTCGACAGGAAAAAGGGATATTACAANGATGGTATCGACACTGATCACAGCGCCTTACATTCGAATATGTTTCCGCTTGCATTCGATATGGTACCGGACAGAAACAGGAAATCCGTTACCGATTATATGCGTTCGCGCGGGATGGCCTGCAGCGTGTACGGTTCGCAGTTCCTGATGGACGCCGTATACAACGGACATGATGCCGACTATGGACTGCAACTGCTCTCGTCTACATCCGAACGAAGCTGGTATAACATGATTCGCGCCGGTTCGACCATTTCAATGGAAGCATGGGATACCAGATACAAACCCAATCAGGACTGGAATCACGCCTGGGGATCCGTTCCCGCCAATGCCATCCCGCGCAAGCTGATGGGCGTAGAGCCTTTGGAGCCGGGCTTCCGCAAGATACGTATCAAACCGCAACCCGCTACACTGGCTTTTGCCGAACTCACCCTTCCTACCATCCGCGGCAGTGTAAAAGTATCCTTCAACAACACACCGGAAACAAAATTCGAAATGGAAATTGAAATTCCTGCCAACACAGAAGCAGAAGTATGGTTGCCGTTGTTCGACAGGAAACAACAGATAACGATGAATGACATCCCGCAAAAGGGAATCATCGAAGGCGGTTTTGTGAAATTGCATGCCGGTTCGGGAAAGCACCGTTTTGTAGTGGAAAAATGAAAACGGTTCAATGATTTTGCCATAAAAAGTTCAGAGCGTCTTCAGGTTCGAGGATGCTTTTCAATTCTTTTTTGTACTTTTGCGGCGCATATAATCAAATGTATTCGATAAAATGGACTTTGTAAGTACGCGGGACAGGGAGTATAGAAAGGTAACTGCTTCAAAAGCAATCGCTGACGGACTGGCTTCAGACGGAGGTTTATACGTGCCGTGTGCCTTTCCGGCACTGCATGGTTTTATCGGCGCATCCTGTGAACGCATCGCGCTTGATGTTTTGAGTCTTTATCTGACTGATTTCGGGGAGGATGAACTCAAAGAATATATCAGTTTGGCATACGGTCACTGCCTGCCCGTTGCGGTAAACGGCAGGTATCTTGAATTATTTCACGGGAAGACGGCTGCGTTTAAAGATGTTGCATTGCATCTTTTTCCTTATGTGCTGAAGGCAAGTTTGCGTAAACAGCATATCAATCAAACGGCAGTGATCCTGACTGCCACGTCGGGCGATACGGGATCAGCAGTTTTGGCGGGGGTGAAAAACGTACCGGGTATGCGTGCAGTCGTATTCTATCCCGTTGATGGCGTCAGTAAACTGCAAAAGTTGCAGATGACCGCGCAGGAAGGAGATAATATTAATGTATATGGCATCAGGGGAAACTTTGACGATGCGCAGAGGGCAGTCAAGGCAATCTTTTCGGATGAGCAGTTTCGGGCAAAATATGCAGACAGGTATCTATTCACATCCGCCAATTCGATCAATATCGGACGCCTGCTGCCCCAGATCACTTATTATTTTTATGCCTATTCTCAATCGGTTTGTACAGGCACAGTCCGTGAAGGCGATTCAATGAATTTCGTCGTGCCCACAGGCAATTTCGGTAATATTCTGGCGGGGTATTATGCCCGTAAAATGGGATTGCCCATACATAAATTAATATGTGCTACCAACACAAATAATGTGCTGTATGATTTTATTGGAACGGGTGTGTATAACACAAAACGCGCATTTCAAACCACTGTTTCGCCGTCAATGGACATTCTGATCTCAAGCAATCTGGAGCGTCTGCTCTACGATACCGGAGGTTATGAAACAGTCATCAGCGCCTGCCGTTCACTCGAAAGCACAGGTGAATTTTCAGCAGACGTCCCTCTGCCTGCATTTGATACCGAATTTGTTACAGATTCAGAAACTGTGCAGACAATCGCAGAGGTTTACCGTTCGGACAGCTATATTATCGACCCGCACACAGCGGTTGCGCAGTGTGCCTGCAACAAATACAGACAGCGTACCGGCGACGGTACATACACTGTTATTGTAGCTACCGCTTCGCCCTACAAGTTTCCTGAAACAGTGAGCAAAGCCCTGGGGAATGTCCTTTTCGATCCGCCTCCATGCCTGAAATCACTGGAAGACAGACCGGTTTTGCATGGCGAAGTGACAGATGATATCAGACAGACAATAGAAAAGATATTACAATGAAAATCAGAGTACCTGCAACAAGCGCAAATTTGGGCTGCGGATTCGATTCGGTCGGGTTTGCCGTCAACTTATATCTGGATCTGGAAATTACAGGGCCATCCGAACGCTGGGAGATCGTTCACGATCTGGGAGCGGAAATCCCTCAGAATGACACAAATCTGGTGATTTCCACCGCTTTAAAAATCGTTCCCGAACTGACTCCGCACAGCATCCGGATGACTTCCAACATTCCCCTGGAACGTGGATTGGGAAGCAGTTCGTCGGCTTTGGTTGCAGGTATAGAGCTTGCCTGCGTGATTGGAAACATGAATCTGTCGACACAGGTAAAACTTCAGCTTGCGTGCAGTATGGAAGGCCATCCCGACAATGTCGCACCGGCGATATTAGGTGGACTTGTGATCAGTACGTATCACGAAGGCTCGCTCGAATACGTCAAGCTGGATATGCCGGAAGTGGGGCTTATCGCCTACATACCTGATTACAAACTGTCGACAGTTGCCATGCGGAAGGTTTTGCCGCAGGAGATGCTGTTCAGGGAGGCAGTGTGTGCATCATCGATCAGTAACGTGATGATTGCAAGCCTTATCAAAGGTGATATGGTCAAAGCCGGACGGCTGATTGAACAGGACAGATTTCACGAAAAATACCGCACCAAACTGATCGAACTGGAAGAAATCAGAGAGATCGCCCATCGATATGACGCATACGCTACGTATTTAAGCGGAGCCGGCTCTGCGATCGCCTGTCTTACTCCGATTGATAAAACAGACAAATTAATAGAGGTTTTGTNGGAAAACAGCAAAGCTAAAGTGCTNAAATTGTCGTTCGAACNTNATGGCGCACGAACTTTTGCCTGACGATAGCAGTTGATGTCGTTNCATTTTTCAATTAAAAAACATGTATTTTTTGTTCCCTGCCTATTTTATTAAACCCGAATATTAACAGCAAAAACTNGACAGATCATGGCGAAATTTCACAAAATTAAAGCCCTTCTGTACGACAACGTACTGGCCNAAGACCCTTACGACCTGATCGCAAGGGCAATTGCCGAACGCANGCTCAACGTCAGAGACATCTGCGAATCGGCTGTAACACGCGGTGGAGCCAAAATCAGCCCTGTTCGACAGGATACTGACGGTTGTTTAGCCTCCCTTCGCCCGACGGGAGACGCTCACTTCGGACGAGGTGAGACGTTCACTTCGGGCGACGGGAGACCTTCCCTTCGTCCAGCAGGAGCGTCTCCCTCAAACCTGACAAAGTTTTAAAATCTCGTATTACTTAATTTAAAAATATTTTGCCCATAAAAATTGCAGGTTCAAAAAAATCCCTACCTTTGTCCCCGCAAATTTTAAATAATTAATAAAAGTATGAACGATTACGAAACCGTTTTCATTTTAACTCCCGTTTTATCTGATGTGCAGATGAAGGAAGCGGTAGAAAAGTTTAAAGGCGTTCTTGTCAATGAGAAAGCCGAGATTGTGAGTGAAGAAAATTGGGGCTTGCGCAAGCTGGCTTACCCGATTGAGAAAAAGACGACCGGATTCTATCAGTTGATAGAATTTAAGGCGAAACCGGAAACTGTGGCCGTGCTGGAAACACAGTTTCGCCGGGATGAACGTGTGATCCGCTTCCTGACCTTCCGTCAGGATAAATATGCGGCAGAATATGCAGTGAAAAGAAGAAATTTAAGAGCATCCAAAGAAGCAGGAAAGGAGAATTAAATCATGGCAACAACTACAGCAAATCAGTCTGAAATCAGATACCTGACTCCCATGTCAGTGGATATCAAGAAGAAAAAATATTGTCGTTTCAAAAAGAGCGGAATCAAATATATTGATTACAAGGATCCTGAATTTTTGAAGAAATTCTTGAACGAACAGGGGAAAATCCTTCCGCGCCGTATCACCGGTACTTCATTGAAATTTCAGCGTCGCATCGCTCAGGCAGTGAAACGAGCCCGCCATCTGGCATTGCTTCCTTATGTAACCGATTTGATGAAATAACAAAAAGAAGGAGACAGAACTATGCGAGTTATTTTAAAAGAAGATGTAGCGAATGTAGGCTACAAGGATGAAGTCGTAACAGTCAAGGATGGTTATGGGCGCAACTTCCTGATTCCGAAGGAAAAGGCAGTGATCGCATCCGAATCAGCCCTGAAGGTTTTGGCTGAAAAAATGAAACAACGTGAACACAAGTTGGAAAAAATCAAGGAAGATGCACAGACATTAGCAGCCAAATTAGAAGGTATCTCTTTGATAATCGGTGCGAAGACAAGCTCCTCAGGTACAATTTTCGGTTCGGTAACGAATATCCAGATTGCCGACGAATTAGCCAAAAGAGGATTTGAGGTTGATCGCAAACTGATTCTTATTAAAGAGCCGATCAAAGAAATTGGAAATTATACAGTATTATTAAAACTGCATAAAGAGGTTTCGCTTGAACTACCTTTCGAAGTGATTTCCGAAACAAATTGATTTGAAAACAAATATGTTAAAAGGCCTTGAAAGAGGTCTTTTTTTCTTCTACTCTTTAAAAAAACACTATCTTTGCCCCGAACTATCAATAAATAATGTTCGTATGATAAAAAATGTGTGGTTTATAGGTGTTATAACCTTTTTATTCATGCTGACGCCTGTACATGCAAAAGAAAAGATTTTTACAGTTGTAATAGATGCCGGACATGGTGGAAAAGATCCGGGAGCTAAAGGTTCGCAGGTAAGTGAAAAGACAATCAACCTTGCCGTTGCACTTAAATTAGGTGCTTTAATCAGCGCAAGCCATGATGATGTCAATGTGGTATATACACGAAAAACCGATAAGTTTGTAGAGTTGATTGAACGGGCGGAAATTGCGAATCGGAACAAGGCAGATTTGTTTATTTCGATTCATACCAACAGTGTTAAGAATAAAAGTAGTGTGAAAGGCGCTGAAACATATACATTGGGATTGGCTGAAACAGCGGAGAATTTAGATGTTGCCATGATGGAAAATTCCGTGATTCTGATGGAAGATAATTACCTGCAGCGATATGGTGGATTTGATCCCAACAGTACCGAATCGTATATTATTTTTGAATTTATGCAAAACAAGAATATGGCCCAGAGTGTTGCTTTTGCCTCCGAAATTCAAAAAGCATTTGCTACATCCAAACGGGTAAATCGGGGGGTGCGTCAAGCCGGTTTTCTCGTTCTCAGGTCAACCGGTATGCCGGGTGTATTGGTGGAACTTGGTTTTATTTCCAACAAGGAAGAAGAACAGTATATGCGTTCGGCAGCAGGACAAAATCAATTATCCAATTCAATTTACGCGGCTTTTAAAAAATACAAAGACAATTACATCCCAAAACAGGAAATAGCTGTATCAAAGACCAATTCCAGCACGACTCCTACCGGCTCTACTACAACACAGGTTTCTGCCAGGTCGAATACGGAAGGGAATATAATATATAAGGTACAAATCATGTCGTCAGACAAGCAACTTCCTTCCAATTCGCCTTTTTTNAAGGGTTACAAAGTCGACTGGTACAAGGATGGTAATTTATATAAATATACGTATGGAGANTCTTCAGATTTTCAAGCCATACAAACTATCCGGAAAAATATTTCAAAGGATTTTAAAGATGCATTTATTATCCGGACGAGAGACGGAAAAAGATTGAATTGATTTTTATTAAAAAAATACAGATGAAAACGAAATTTACCAAAGAAATGATTATAGGGATTGTAACTATTATTAGCCTTGCCTTTTTATATGTAGGGATCAATTTCCTGAAAGGGATTAATTTGTTCCAGCCGATTAATCATTATTATGTAGCGTGCCCCAATGTGAAAGATGTAACCGTTGCTACTCCGGTTTATGTAGAAGGATTTAAAGTGGGTTTGGTCCGGAATATAATCTATGATTATAATAATACCGGTACAGTCACTGTTGAGATCAATCTTGAAAAAAGTATGAAAATCAACAAAGGAAGTTATGTGACCATTGAGAATACTTTCTTAAGCGGCGCCGAATTGCATATCCATCTGAATACATATGTAGATGAATATTTGAAACCCGGCTCGACGCTCGAAGGGAAAAAACAGGGTGATATGATGGGTATCGTTCAGTCAGAACTGTTGCCAGCCTTTGTAGATTTGATTCCCAAACTTGATTCCATCCTTTACGGATTGAATCTATTGGTCAATAGTTCGGTATTGTCGAATTCATTAGAGCACCTTAACCGGACAACAGTCAATTTAGAAAGTTCATCGTTCAAGTTGAACCGATTGTTGGGTTCATTTGAGGAAGATGTCCCTGGGATTGTATCAGATTTGAAGACAACGTCACAGAACTTTGCCGGATTAAGCGAGGAGTTGAGAAATTTGAATTTACCACAAAGTGTTCTTTCTCTCAATACAACACTGGATAATTTAAAGGTGACAACAGACAAATTGAATGCCAAAGACAATTCGTTAGGACTGTTGATGAATGATACCTTATTATATAATAACTTGAATCGCACGGTCGAAAACGCTTCCGATTTACTGATCGACCTAAAAATGAACCCCAAAAGATATGTTCGCTTTTCCCTGTTTTAGAACTAACATCAAAAATCGTTAATTAGACTTATTCCATTTAACGGAAATCGACAATTTTTTTTTGAATGAGAGAGTGAGCGGTTGATTATTGTTTTTTTTAGGAAATTACGAAAAAAATCAGCGCGTATATTCCTTTTTTGTTACTTGTAACGGAATGTTGATTTATGAAGGTCAATGACTTGGTTGTTAATTATATATATCTGTTTATCAGGAAAATAAAAACAAGTTTCTTGCTATTAGCATAATAACAAATTGTACTGTTTTTCGGACTTGACCGATTTTTTTTCTTTTGAAAAAAAATTCCGACCTTTACAACCGAATTTACAAGGAAAAAATTTCAATTGTTTACATGATGCAACCGGATTATCAAATTTTATGGGGGAAATGTTTGGCGGTTATAAAAGATATTGTACCTGAACCTGCCTTTAATACGTGGTTTTTACCGATAGTTCCATTGGCTTATGAAGAGAAAAAAGTAACTATTCAGGTTCCAAGCCAGTTCTTTTATGAGTATTTAGAAGAAAAGTATGCGAATGTGCTTAAAGTGACGCTTCACCGGGTATTTGGTAAAGGGATGGTATTGAATTATCGTGTTTCAATGGGGCAAAGTCCGGCAGGAGGGAACATTGATCCTCTCCCTGAAAAAAAACAGCCCTCAATTGAGTGGACATCCGGCAATGGAAACAGTAAGGTTCAGGTTACGCCATTCACCCAAGATACTCCACTGGATTTTGATTCTCAATTAAATACACGATATGTTTTTGATAATTTTTATGAAGGCATCAGTAATAAATTAGCCCGAACTGCCGGTGAATCAATTGCAAATGAGCCGGGAAAAACAACATTCAACCCATTGTTCTTATTTGGTGCTTCCGGTGTTGGGAAGACCCATTTATGCCATGCCATCGGATTACGTATTCGTGAACTTCATCCAGAAAAACGGGTATTATATGTATCCTCTCATCTTTTCCGAATTCAATACACCGATGCAGTGAGAAAAAATACCATCAACGACTTCCTGAGTTTTTATCAGAGTTTAAATGGGCTGATTCTCGATGACATACATGAATTAATCGGAAAGGCTAAAACTCAGCAGATTTTTTTCCATATATTTAATCATTTACATCAGTTGGGAAAACAATTGGTGTTGACTTCGGATAAGCCTCCTGTAGATTTAAATGGCATGGCGGAGCGTTTAATTACGCGTTTGAAATGGGGATTGACGGCTGAAATTGCACGGCCCGATAAAGAATTGCGAAGAAAAATACTGCGCAACAAAATTGAAAATGATGGACTTAAGATAAATAATGACGTGTTTGAATTTATTGTAGATAACGTGACAGAAAATATACGTGATATGGAAGGTGTATTAAATTCATTGATGGCACATTCGTTCATTCATAACAAAGCAATAGATATGGTTTTGACCCGCCAGATAGTAGCTCAGGCAGTACATATTGAAAACAAACAACTTTCGGTGGAAAAGATTCTGGACTCCGTCTGTAAATATTTTAATATAGACAAGGCTCTGATTCAAACAACTTCCCGCAAACGTGAAATTGTTCAGGCACGCCAGATTACCATGTATTTAGCTAAAAAACACACGGAATTTTCACTGTCTTATATTGGGAAAATTGTTGGTGGAAAAGATCATGCGACAGTTTTATATGCCTGTCAAACAGTGAAAGATCAAATCGAATTCAGTAAGACTTTTCGTGCGACCGTCGAAGCTATTGAAACCGGATTGAAAAATTGATTTCCCAATCAAAGTGGATTTGCTTTTTATAAAGGGTCTTATAAAAAATTTTTGTATCGGTTGTTCAAATTCTGAACAACCTGCTTTTTATCAGGTTGTTTTTTACTTTTTTATGGATGCTGTGAAATTGCTGATTTATTTTTTTACCTACCTTTTCTGTGTCTTTATTATTTTGGAAAACAAATCATATTAATCTAAAAAATAAAATCCTTACAATGAGATATATACGATTTTGTTTTGAAAACTTTTCAACAGTCGGTATTTTTTTTTTGAATTATTTTGCAAATAAATATAGAGTCATTATTTTTGTCAGCTAAAAAAAGACAAAAAATATCATTATGATTGAAAAAACATATACATTGGATGAAGCCTTTAAAGCCTCACTGGATTATTTCACGGGTGATGAATTGGCAGCAAAAGTTTGGGTGAACAAATATGCCCTTAAAGATGCATTTGGGCATATTTATGAACAATCCCCNGAAGATATGCATTACCGTTTGGCAAGAGAAATTGCACGTATTGAGCAAAAATATCCGGAACCGCTTTCAGAAACAGCTTTATTTGAGTTATTTGATCATTTTCGATATATAGTTCCTCAGGGAAGTCCGATGACAGGGATTGGCAATGATTTTCAAATTGCTTCTTTATCCAATTGTTTTGTGATAGGAATCAATGGCGCTGCTGATTCATACGGAGCTGTGATTCGGATTGATGAAGAACAGGTTCAATTGATGAAACGACGTGGTGGGGTAGGGCACGATTTATCGCATATTCGCCCCAAAGGTACCCCAGTCAAAAATTCCGCTTTAACTTCGACAGGCTTGGTTCCTTTTATGGAGCGTTATTCCAACTCCACACGCGAAGTGGCGCAAGACGGACGTCGAGGAGCATTGATGTTAAGTGTGTCAATCAAACACCCTGATTCAGAATCGTTCATTGATGCAAAAATGATCGATGGAAAAGTAACGGGAGCGAATGTATCGGTGAAAATCGATGATGATTTTATGAATGCCATAGTGAATGACTCGCTGTATCAGCAACAATATCCGGTTGATTCGCCAACGCCCATGACGTCAAAACTTATCAAAGCCTCAGCTTTATGGAAAAAAATTGTTCATAATGCATGGAAATCAGCTGAACCCGGGGTACTTTTTTGGGATACGATTATTCGGGAGTCTGTCCCTGATACATATTCGGATTTAGGTTTTAAAACATTATCTACCAATCCTTGCGGCGAAATTCCCCTTTGTCCTTATGACAGTTGCAGATTGCTTGCTATTAACCTGTATTCATACGTTGATGATCCTTTTACCCCGAAAGCCCGTTTTAACTTTGATCTATTTAAAAAGCATGTAGCGTTGGCTCAACGAATTATGGATGATATAATCGATTTGGAGTCGGAAAAGATAGAGAAAATTCTGGAAAAAATCGATTCAGATCCGGAATCTTTAGAAGTCAAAACGTCAGAAAGACATCTTTGGGAAAAAATTCAGGAAAAAACGTTACAGGGAAGACGTACAGGCGTCGGTATCACAGCAGAAGGTGATATGCTTGCTGCATTAAACTTGCGTTATGGTACCGAAGAAGCCACCAATTTTGCCGAAAATATTCAGAAGACATTAGCCTTGGAAGCCTATAGATCATCTGTGAATTTAGCGAAGCATCGCGGCGCTTTTGAAATATATGATGCGGAAAGAGAAAAAAACAACCCGTTCATCAATCGGTTGAAAACAGCAGATGAAAACCTGTATGCCGAAATGGTGAAATATGGCAGGCGCAATATAG
>JGI24702J35022_10002797_pt1 | contig 10583 bp, 7 predicted proteins | sample TergutTh196P4_FD_35022 | JGI IMG/M metagenome (IMG submission 35022)
TCATCGGTTAAATACCAATGGGTATTCGCCCTCTTCGCGCCTTGTCTTGCGAAAAAACCCAGCGCGATTTTGGTCCAGTTATTTGAAATGCGAAGCACTAGGCGGGTGGTTGTAACTATGGCATGATCTACGGCTCCTCGGGATCAGGCGGTGGATAAACCGGGTCAATAATTACTTCTGCCAAGACTTCCACATTAAACGTCGCCGTCCTTGTGACGCCGCCCTCAGCATACGAGACTGTTATAGTCTTTGTTCCCGGAGTTGAACTATTGAACCCGCTGAAAGAGCATGAAGATGGAGGTATGCTCTTCGTCGAGCCGTCACTGTATGTTGCGTTGATCAACACCGTGCCTTGGTTGAAGGCTTCACCTTGATTGTACGTCGTCTTTGTCGTCCCAACGCTGAGGCCCGTCAGCGTGACATTCTGCGCGACCGTTACGTTGCAAATGCCGACTTTTGTGGAGTCTACGTTGCTCACCGCCGTGATCATCACCGTCCCGGCCGCCCTCGCCGTCACAAGCCCGCCTGACGACACCGTTGCAATGCTCGTGTTGCTTGATGTCCAAGTGACCGTCTTGTCAGAGGCGTTCGTCGGAGACACCGTCGCCGTCAGCTGCCCCGTCTCGTTGATCTTCAACAAAAGGTTCGCAGGGGTCACCGCCACGCCGGTTATTGACGAGGTGTTGACGGTGACGGTGCATATGCCGACCTTCGTTTTGTCCGCATTGGCCGCGGCAGTGATGATCGTCTGCCCCGGCGACTTCGCCGTAACTACGCCGTCGGAAGACACAGTCGCCACGCTCGTGTTGCTAGACGACCACATGACGCTCGTGTCCTTAGCGTCCGTGGGCAGCACCGTCGCCGTAATGGTCTCCGTTTCGTTGACATTGAGCGTGATCGTATATGGCGACACCGTGACTCCCGTGATTGCCAGCGGATAAACCGTCACGGTGAATAACTGCCTTTGAGAATACCCGCCATATGTCACGTCGATGTAGACCTGGATGGCTGATGATCCGTTGTTTACGAGCGCCGCGCCGTTCGCGGGATTCGTCGTGATGTCGCTCGAAACGACCTCTGTGGAGTTGTCGGCATATGTGACCTTCAGCGACAGCCCGCTTATGCTCAGTGTCTCGCCCGCTGTGTATTCGCGCTTGGAAGGCATGGACGATACTTCAAGCCTTCTGATCGCTTTCTTCTCCACCGTCACATTGCAAGACCTTGATACATTGCCTGCAACCGCCGTCGCTGTGATCGACGCTGACCCCGGGCTATTGGCAGTGACGAGTCCGTTTGCATTCACGCTCGCTACGCTCGGGTCGCTCGATTCCCAGCGTATGGTTTTGTCCGTCGCATCTTGCGGCAGCACGGTCGCGTTGATCTGCTGCGAGCCGCCTTCCGACAGAGTCATATATGACGGCGACAGTGTTATGTCTGTCGGCAGCTTCGGGCCCGTGTCGCGCTTGCCAAGACTGATCGTCAATACGACCCTGTCTCCCTTGGCCACCGCAGAGCCTGCTGTCGGCGATTGCGAAATGACATTATCTGCTGCGACGTTGTCGTCATTATCTTCCCGATAATCGACATTCAGCCCAAGATTCCTGAGCGTATTCGTCGCCGAAGTTCTGCTTTGGTTGCGGACATCGGGGATTGTGACCGTTTCCTTGCCCTTGCTGATGGTCAAGGTCACTGTGTCTCCTTTTTTAGCCGATGCGCCCGCTGCCGGCGATTGCGTTACGACGCTTCCTGCCGGAACGGAATCGCTGAACACCTCCGTGTTGCTGACGCTCACGTTGAGCCCCGCGTTCCTTATGGTGCTCTCTGCAGACGAGCGCGTCCTGTTGACGACGTTCGGCACAGATATCGGCGCGGGGCCGTCGCTCACATTGATGACGACCGTCGAGCCCTTTGCTTGCGTCGTGTTTGCGGCGGGGTTTTGCGAGATTACGTAGTCTTTTGCAACATTATCATTATATGTCCTGTTTACGTTGACTTTGAACTCCCGATCAGCGAGCGTGTTTCTCGCGTCTGTCTCGCTCTGCCCCCTAACGTTCGGCACGACCGCCGTGTTTTGCGAGTTGCCGCTTCCGCTGCTGACGACGATGCCCACTTCCGTCCCTCTACTGACTTCCGTGTTCGCGGCTATGCTCTGGCTTATGACCATGCCCTCGGCGACTGTCGTGCTCTCTGCGCGGCTGGATGCCACAACTAATCCGAGATTCTGCAGTGCATTGCGGGCATCAGCTTCGCTCATCCCTATAACTGGGGGCATCTGAAACTTCTCGCTTCCACCGCTCACATATAATGTGACCGTGTCTCCGGGGCCGACCATCGTATCCTTGAGCGGATCCTGCTCGGCGACGACGCCGCTTGCGACTGTTGTATCACCCTGATATTCCTCCACTTCGACTTTCAGCCCCATAGATGCCAGCTTGATGCTCGCATTCGTTTCGGTCATATATACGACATCAGGGACTCTGATCTGCTGAATGCCGAGGGACACCGTCAGCTCGATCGTTTCTCCGCTCATCATGCTAGTGCCCGCAGCGACGCTCTGTTCCATGACAATATTTTCATCATATATGCCGCTATACTCGCTTGATGATATTCTCACGACGAACCCCGCATTCCTTGCCGCCTGCATCGCATCTTCATAACTAAGCCCGACCAGTTTCGGCACCGTGCTCATCACCTGCTCAATATCCGCGCCTAGTGACACCATGAGCGTGATGCTCGCGCCAAGCTCGTACTCTTCATTGCCCGCGACGCTTTGTGACACCACGGAGTCCTTTGCGATGAACTGGCTCTCAACATAGTCTATCTGCACGTCAAATCCGAGATCTTCCAAGATCTGCCTCGCATCGTTTATATCCCATCCTTCCACATTGGGGACAGTCCTGGTCTCTGCGCCTCCGCTGACGACGATGTCGATGGTCGTGTTTTTATATACGACCGATCCTGCGCTGATCGCCTGCGTCAACACCCTGTTTACGGGGATGTCGCTGGAGTATTCCTTGCCGACGATTGATTGCCACAAGAGGACTTCGGACAGCCGCTGCTCGGCTTCATCTATCTCATTATTGATGATCGATGGCACAAGGCTCATATCTTCCGGTATCTGCGCCATTGCAGGCAGGGCGGGCTCAAACTTTATTACCCCCGCCGCGAACAGCGCCCCGATGACGACGACCGCCAACATTGCCGTCATCGTCGCGATCTTTGCCCATATCGGCCATTTGAGCACGTCGATTTTGCCGATTCTGCCTTGGCGCCTTGCGATGTCCCCCTCTCCCGAGAGTTCGATTTCCAGCGAGGCCATGTCCGGGGTTCTGTCCTCAATACGGACATTGAGCGCGTTTAGTATTGCTGTTTCCTGGTCGTCCGTAATGTCTTTATAATACGCGGAAAGCGGCCTCAAGACGTCCTTCCGCTTGCTTTCAAAATATGCGCGCCGTTCCAAGGCATCCGGAGGCACGGCGCCTGTTATCATGCGGTATAATGTCGCGCCGACTGCGTAAACATCGGTATACGGGCCTTGGTCGCCCTTGCTACGATATTGTTCTTCGGGCGAATATCCGGGTTTTATTATTACAGTCAGGCTTCGGCTGAGGGATGTCGTTGCGAACCTCGCCGCTCCAAAGTCGATCAGCTTGGCTTGCCCGTCCGATGTCAGAAAAATATTGTCAGGCGCGATGTCCCTGTGGATGATTCCCAGCTCATGCACTGCCCGCAACGATTTCACGACGGGCATCAGCAATTCGATGGCTTCGGCGGGCGGTATGGTCCCCCTGCGTTTGAGGCACTCCGCCAGCGTTTCGCCCTCGAGGCACTCCATTACGATATATGCTGTGTTGTTGTCTGCGAAGCTGTCAAATATTCTGACGATGCCGTCGAGGCTGTGGAACTTTGCGAGCCGTTGCGCTTCGTCCACAAACTTTCTCAGCCCTTCAACATATTGTTCGGCTTTGTCCCCGTTGAACACAGTCACCTGTGTCTGGCCGGGAATACGCGTCGAAAACTCGCTGGGCAGATATTCTTTTATCGCCACTTTTTGTTCCAGGAGAGCGTCCCATCCGATATATGTGACGCCGAAGCCGCCGAATCCCAGCACTTTCCCGACGATATATCGTCCTTGCAATATGTTGCCCGGTTCCATGTGCAGGACTTCAGTTGCTTTTGCGCCCTCTTGGAATCCGCATAACGGGCATATATTAAATTCTTCGCTGTAGGATTCCATACATCCTAAACATAATTTTGACATTACAGAGTCCTCCTGATCAATTAACAACTATGCGCGTGTGAGCAGGTGCGGTGGTGAAGATTCTTCGCTGCGCTCAGAATGATACGGATTGGGGCGGGCGCGGGCTTTTTTAGCGAGTGGTGGGGAAGCTGTAGTTCTCTATATTCACGAAAAACCCATTGAAATCATTATAAATATTGCTATAAAGATCGAGCGTGTTGCTGTTGATCGGGAGCGCTTGGCTCCTGTTCCTTATATAAATGAACTCCTGCGCATAATCGCTCAGCATGAACAATATGAGCTTCTCGGCAGCGTATTTTTGGTCGCTCGAGCAAAGCCCTATGCTCCATAAGTTGCGAAACTCGCCCATCACATAATCGCTGTCCACGCGCAGTAGCTTATACCTGCCCGGCATCGCTTCCTGGATGTCAAAGTACTCCGTCGCGTCTGAAAAATAGACTTCCGCGCCTCCGGTCGTGAATACTGTTTTCGCATCCGCTTCAACCATATACGCAGCGTTCTCGTATGCAGCCAAAAATGCCTGCAAATCCGAATTATTCAGGACAATTTCCTGCGCCGCCAAAGCGCTGATGTCTTGCACGCCGCTGTCCCCATAATCAATGAGCGTGGTGTTTATATATAGCACCGGCGCCGTGAAACCGAGCGGCATCTGGTTCTTGTTCGGAAAATACGCAGCGTATCGATCATAAAAGTTGCATGGCTGCAGTTCTTTATATTGGCTGGTGTTGAGCTGCTTGACGATGCTGCTCAAATCCGTCGTGTTCGCCAGCACAGCGCTGTTTATCCCTGTCGACTCAAAAAGCGTCGGCGCGGCTCCGTTTATGATCGCTTCGTTGATTTTTGCCGAGTATTCATCTTTTGGGAATGTTGTTATCGTTATACCCACATCAGGGTAATTTTTGACAAATTCATCTGTAATCGCCGCATATGCGGTGATTTTCGCTTCATCCATTTCCGCGTCGCCCGTCAGCGAATACCATATAGTTATATTTGCATTCGGCGCAGGGTCGGGCCTTATCGACAAATATAGCACGACCGCTGATATGATTATTATGAGCGCGGATGCCGTGACGGTGGATATCCTCCTGCGCTTCCTTATCTTTTTTTCCTTTGCGACAGGTAGGACCTTTTTTTCGTTATTGAGCGCTTTTTCAAAGTCTGCAACCGATGTAAACCGCAAATGCTTGTCGATTGCCATCGCTTTCATAATTGTGTTGCTGATGTTTTCGGGGATGCTGCTGTCGAGCTCCATCGGCGAGGCTAGTGTGTCGGAGACTCTTCTGTTTGTCGATTCTTCCGGTTTCGTGCCTGTGATCATGACATAAAGCGTCGCGCCCAATGCGTATATGTCTGTCCACGGGCCCTGGACGTTGACTCTTTCATATTGTTCGGGGGGCGCATATCCCGGTTTTAATATGATCGTCAGTTGCCGTTCTTCATCGGCATAAAACCGCGCGGCGCCGAAGTCGATGAGCTTGATGAGCCCGTTCGTGCATAGGAAAATATTGTCAGGGCTGACGTCTCTATGGACAATGCCGACGGCGTGTATGTCCCTGAGCGCTTCGCATACGTGCAATATGAGCGATATGCTGTTGGCAAGGTCTAGGCGGTTAGTTTTGAGGAACGCGCTCAACGTCGTTCCTTCGAGGTATTCCATGACGATATATGCCGTGTCGTTTTCTTCAAAAAAGTCAAAAACGTTGATTATGCTCTTATGCGAACTGAATTTTGCCATGCTTCTGGCTTCGTCGAGAAACCTTGTCATTCCGTGCCTGTATTCTTCGCGGCGGTTGCTGGTGAAGAGTATTACATCCATCGTCCCGGGAACCCTGTTGACAAGACCGCTCGGGTAGTATTCCTTGATAGCAAGCACCGTGCCGAGGCGTTGGTCCCATACTTTGTACGTGATGCCAAATCCGCCGAATCCGAGGACTTGTCCGACGATGTAGCGGCCATTGAGGACCGTGCCGGGGTATAGGTGATTCAGTTCCTTAGCGGGGGTGCCGTGCACATAGCCGCAATGGTGGCACACGCCATAGCTGTCGTCATATTGTTCAAAACAGTTTTCGCATCTAATTTGCATGCTGCTCACTCTCTTCGTTTAATTCAATAGGTATCCCCGGTGGGCCGATGCGGGCATCGTCCCCTGCGGGCGGGTGTTCAAATGGGTTATTTAATTTAATAGGAAACTATTTTTGCTGTTGCCGAGGTGAATCGTCGTGCCGCATGGAAGCGTCTTCATCACCATGCTCTCCAGCCGCGCGCCGTCCTCCGTATATGTCCCGTTGCTCGAATGATCCGTGACGATATATTGCCGGCGCCGGCCGTCATAGACTATGCTGCAATGCTTGCGGCTTACTTTTTCCGCGCCGGTGTCCACAACGATGTGCGCCATAGCCGCGTCACGGCCGATTATGAATTCTTCTCCGTCTCTGATCTTGAACGTGGCATATCGGTACATTCCGGCTTTCCCCACTATGACTCCGCTCGCTTCCTGGCCCGGCGCGGACATTGCGGCAAGGACGCGGCCGGAGTCAGGCGCCGTTCGCACGACTGCCGTTTTTGACGACATTGCGGACAGGCAGGAGACCAGAACCGTTGCCACCACCAGCAAGCACAGATTGAGATAGAACCCATAACCTACGGAATATCCGAANGCTCCTCCGAGAAAGCCNCCCAAAAATCCCCCCATNCGTGAATATATGATTATATGCATTAGCACGGAGAGGAAGCCCATGACTGCGGCGGCAAGGGCGAGGCGCCCCGGAGCTCTGTCGCTGAGCGACTTTGCCCCGCTGACGCCTGCCAACAAACATGCTGCTAACACCACGATGATCATCACGATGCCTGCTGCTGCTATCCCGCCGTTATATACCGGAGTGTTGGTGATGAAATCGAGCAACGAAAAGTTCATGTTTCGGTATCCGCCGCCGAAGTATGATGTCAACCCATCTGTGTATTGGGCATATGGTACGAAAAACGTGGTCAGGAATACGATTGCATAGATTCCGAGCGCGCACCACCTAAGCTTGATAAGTGATTGTTTCAAGTTTGTTGCCCCCAATACAATAATGGAATACAGCATCCAAGCGATGCGGACGGCCGATGGTCAAGACCATGCTTGCTCCGCCCCTTATGATGCGGGATGCGGTCAGCCGAGGCGGAAGCTGGTGTTGCGGCTTCCGATGATGATCACGGTGCCGCTCGGCATGGAAACCGGCACATTGGACAGCAGACGGCTGCCATCCTCCCTGAACGTGCCATTCGTCGAATAATCGATGACGCTGTACATCCCATCGTTGGGATTAAATCTGATGCCGCAATGCTTCCTGCTTATCCTATCCGCATCTTGGTCGATGATGATATGTGCCATGAGCGAATCGCGGCCAATGACGATCTCCTCGCCGACAGGGATATCAATTGTTGTGCCCCTATACATTCCCGAAACGCCGACGATGCTGCCGCGGCCATATCCGCCGCCATATCCGCCCGGCTGTTGGCCATAAGCGCCCGGTTGCTGGCCGTATCCGCCGGGTTGCTGTCCATATCCGCCCGGCTGCTGGCCGTATCCGCCGCTCTGCACGCGCGCGCGGCCGCCTTGCTGCGCGCCCGTCGGCACATAGTGGCCGGAGAACGCTATCATATAATCGAATATGAGGCCGACGACTCCGCCGAAGGGTACGAATATATGCATGGCAAAAAGCGGGTTAATGTTGAATAATCTGTAGAGCCTCTTTGTATATACGAACCTGTATCCGAACGAGCCTGCCAGATAGAGGAACACAACGACTGTGTAGATGACATATCCGGCCTGGATACCGGGTATCGACAGGAAAAATACTGTCATCACAAACCAGACGAACAGTGTCGCGAGGCGCCCAATGCCCAAATACAACAGCGCGAAAATGAGCAAGGATGCGAGGAACGGCGTCCCGAGGAAAAGGAAGAACAGGAAAAACGTCAAGGCATAAAACAAGTTGTCCGTCCAATACAGGAGCTTCCAGTCAGGTTCACCGAGTATTCTTTGCCTGTATGCTGCCTGGGCAAACGGTACGAACGCCATCCAGCCAAACTCTTCCGATATTCCGACTTTGCGCCCGATTGACAGGACGGAATACCCGCGCAGAAAATATACAATCGCAAAAACAAGGATTAAAATGATGACCATTGATATGAACAGGAACAGCGAACCGCTGACTATGCCATTTAGACCGCTCGATATGGAATCGAACAAATCTTCCAGTGGGTTGCTATAAAAGAAGTTATACGGCATTTGAGAATCTCCTCACTTTTCATTAATTTTCGTTCATGCTGCTATCGGGAAGATAGCCTCATTCGTCGATTTTTTCCACCATTCCCCAATGGAAAACGTCTGTGCAGCAGGGGAAGAACATGAGTCTTGTCGCGCCGACTTTCAGAATGTCGTTGATCCTCAGCTCCATCGAGCTCAAAACCAGCTTGTCGTTCAAGTAGCAAAGCTCCCTCGCATCGCCCGGTTGGACAAGGAATTGGTGGTTTTCGGGATCATATAGCACGATTGCGTGCTTTTCGCGTGAAACTGTATTGTCGCCTGACAAAACCACGTCCATGCCGGTGGCCCTGCCGATGAAATTGCGCCCGGATTTCAGCCTGAAGTCCTCTCCCAGATGGTTCCCTTCCACGCACACCAACCATCCGACGCATGGTTCGGTGCCGATTGCTCTGTTGTAGTAGCTGACCGTTACTCCTTCGTTGCCGGAAGGAACCGTCATTCCGCTGTTGATCACGTCTTGGACGGCACCGCTCAATGAGGCGCCCGGCGACTGTCCGAGCTGCGCGGTAGCAGTATCCTGCAGGTCGTTTTGAGTCAATCCAACAGTAACGTTATTGTTCCGGTTCATCGCGACAGTATTGTCGCTGTTCCGGCCGGCGCTTTCGCAATGGGGACACTGGTTGAATTTGTCCTCATCGTAGAAATGGCCATTGTTGCATCGGGTAAGCGTCATGTTAATCTCTCCTTTTATCTTCTAAATATTGTATCAAGATCACCGAAGTGTTATCTTTTGGCCCCATGTCAATGTTGATTGCGCGTTCTGTCAAAGAGCCGGCAGCCATGGTAAGGTTTTCCTTGTGTGTCGAGACCAATCTTCTTATTTCATCATTTGTGAGGGATTTCGTAAGCCCGTCGCTGCATAATAGCACGATATCTCCATCAAGCAGTTCAAACGGTTTTGCGTTCGCGTCGATGAGTTCTATATTCCCGGAGCCTACAAAACTGACCAGCGCTTCCCTCATCGGATGGGTGTCGGCCTCTTGCTGCGTGATTTTTCGTTTTTCCACATCCTCCTTCAAGTATAGATAATAATTATGGTCCCTGGTGACTTGCTCGATCTCGCTGCGCCGTATGAGGTATATCCGGCTGTCCCCAACCGCTCCCCAATAGAGTTTGTTGCCGAATATAACAGCAGTTACTACTGTCGTTCCTGCTACGCCCGCTCCATAGGCTTTTACGACCATCGCATCCAGTTTAAACATCATTTCGTTCATGAATTCGGCGATATTGCGGTCGCTTTTCAGCGCCTCGAGCTCGTTCCTCATCTCAGTCACAACTAGGTTGCTTGTTTCCTCACCGCTTTGCATCCCTCCCATTCCGTCGCAAAGAATTCCATATGCTTTTATTTCCTCTCCAAGCTGTGCGTTGACCGAATCGGATACATACAACGCATCTTGCTGGTAGTCGCGCGTGCCAATCACGGAATTACCCGCCGTGATGATACGAACCGGCGCCGTAAACGATGGCTGGACCGTAATCTCGGCTGCATCAACCTTTATAGGGCCTGTTCTCGGCGCAAGGTTGAGCGTGATTATTCTTTTATGGTTGAGGCTTTCCCGTTGTTTTTTATTGCGCATTATATCAATCCCACCATAAACATAAAGTCGTTTGTCGCTAAATAGAATTTGCTGTTCGGAGCTATATTGTAAACAGTGCCGGTTGCGAATCTTTGCCCGTTTTCACCGTAAGTGCCGTTTGTGGAGGAGTCCATGATGTAGAAGCTGTTTTTGCTTTTGTCATATCGGATAATGCAGTGCACGCGGCTGATATTGACGTCATCGAGGACTATGCTGCAATCCCTAACCGATCTGCCGATAATGATGTCCGTGTTGCCTTGGATCGTCCATTTGTTTCCTTTGTACCTGCCGCTTANAACCGTGAGGTATGGGCTGCTGCTCCGTGGTTGCTGCGGTTGCTGCGGCTGCGGTCGGGGCTGCGGTCTGGGCGGCTGCGGCTGCGGCCGGGGTGGTTGCGGTTGCGGTCGGGGCGGCTGCGGCTGCGGTTGCGGCC
>JGI24702J35022_10002798_pt1 | contig 10581 bp, 6 predicted proteins | sample TergutTh196P4_FD_35022 | JGI IMG/M metagenome (IMG submission 35022)
GCATCGGCGAGCTCTGCGCCCTGCGCTGGCAGGACATATCGGCGGGTTTCGACACATTGTCGGTCTGTCAGACGCTCCAGCGAATAAAAAACATGGACAACGTGGACAAAACGGAAAAAGAGGGCGGCAAGACAAAAATTATAATAGACAGCCCAAAAAGCCTGCGCTCTGCGAGGGAAATACCAATCCCCAAATTTATGTCGCCCTATCTGCAAGAATTTTCACGCACAAACCAAGCGTATTTTTTGGCAACGGACGAAATGTCCGTAACCGAGCCGCGAACCATGCAAAATCATTTTGCCAGAATAACGAGGGCGGCAAACATTGACGATGCGAATTACCACTCGCTACGCCACACATTTGCCACCCGCTGCATAGAGGCGGGCATGGACATAAAATCCCTGAGCGAGATGCTCGGTCACGCCAGTGCGGGCATCACCCTGGGCTGCTACGTTCATTCCTCGTTTGAGCAAAAGCGCGAGGGAATCGACAAACTGGAGCGGCATTGCGGGATGCAAAATCAATAGCCGTCAACATAAGCCGTCAAACCCCCGCAAAGCCTTGGTATCTGCGGGGGTTTTCGCAAATTTTCGTAAAGCGTGCGACTTCACGAAAGGGGGGCTTGTAAAAATTATAACCCTTAAATGCGCTTGAAGGTCAAGGCCAAAAACAAAAATATTTATGTTTTTGAAAAAGCCAATGGGCACAAAGGCAAAATATGCGGAAAAGATGGGGGTTTTGGAGATGATGCAAGCTCGTGCGCACCTGCATTTTGGGCAATGATTTTGGAAATTTATCCTTGAATGGCATAGAAAACCTTGTGGTCGCATGAGGGTTTTGGGAAACACCCGCCGCCCGAGGCGGCACCCTCTTTACGAAAGAGGGTAGGGGTATCAGCCAAGGTTTGCGAAAAGAGAGTCGGGACGACCTGTGGTCGTCCGAAACCGCCTTAAAAGATGGCAATTATTAAGTTGCGAGGCAATCTGTTAAGAAAACAATGTATTTTTTTTGTTAATTCGGGGCTTTTTCGGTACTGTCTCCCGATTTTAACTTTTCATTTTTTGATAGTGCCTTAACATATCGGGAGGTCGTAAAAATGGGCAAAGAACAAGATATACGCTTAGTTGATGGTCAAGCTATGAATTTCACAAGGGTAATGATTGAATCGGGGTTTTTGTCCCCAGAAAATAAACAATCGTTTGTTGATGATTGTTTGCGCAAGTTTCGGAATTTAGATTCGGACGTTTTCCCTACAAGTATTTTGTCTATATGCTTTGGGGATTCAGATTCTATGTGGGCAAATTTGTCAGTAAAAGACGCAGTCATCGCTATAAGTAATTGGATTGAACAACAGACAAACAAAAAGGCAGACATAAGACTTCCAGAGAATATGTTTAGTCGAACTAATAGGGATAATTATGACTTTTTGGATACTGGGACATTTGCTCCGGGTGAATTTTTCGTATTAAGTCTTGGACATAACCAGATGGCTGACTACGATTCACATATGCATCACGATGAAGAATATGGTCTTCAAGGCTACGATCTCGCTTCAGAGGAACAAGGAGTTTGGGCGTTAGATTTTCTTAAAATGAGTCAAAAGATTGGAAGCGGCAAAATGGGTGCGAAAATGTTTGGCTTCAAAACGGAAAACAGAGCCGCATTATTAGGAATCGTTGATTATGTAATGATGCAAGCTGTCTTAGTTGCTGGCAAATATACGCCTATGGATTCAAATGGAACATGGACAGCTTTCCCGTTGTATTCCATGATTATCGAGAAGGAAAATTATCCAAGTGGGTCAATGCTTTTGGCTCGGTGGAAGGATGGCAATATTGAACTTATGATATCAGAAAAATACAAAGCAGCTAAAAATATTGGCATTCGATTCGGTTTGTGCGAAATACCCTTGGAGGATTATACGGAGCAACGAGGAACTAATGATAGTTCGCAGCAGAGTTGCGGGGAATCTGCCCCCAAAAAGATTAAGGAGCAGATCCGAAAGATGTACGACTGGACGCTTCCGTATTACACTACCAGAATGGATGATGAAACCTGCGAGATGCTCGCCCAAAGAGCAAAAACCATAGCAACTGATGCGTACAAAAATATGTCATCTTATGAGAAGTTCGTTTTTAACAGTAATTACGCCTTGCTTAATATCATGCACCACGGGTTTATGCATGATATTGATTATGACACTCAAATTTTGAATAAACGCATGGCGCTAATGAGATTTTTTGTTGATAGCAATATAAATAAAGCGGGTGACGAAAAATCTTTTTACCCATTTTATCCTGAGTTCGCAATAATCAACGGAATAACCGAACCGTTTCACGGCGAAACTGATACGCCCATTACTGTTGGCGGTGAATTGCTTCTCTATACTGGAGATACGCCATCAGACGAAGACGGAATTCGAATTCCATGCCCAATTCGCCGACCATCTGATGGACGAAATGCACGTGATTTCTTAAATCTATATTTTACCTATATCGTTGCATTGTGCAAATCTTATTACCCAAATGAAAACTTGGAAGAATTCAAAGACATATTTAATAGTTGGATTGATGACAAGGAAGTTGTTCCTATTATGTGGGCAATGATGTTGAAAGATGAAGGCATCCCTGATTCGTTTGTAGGGAGTAGCACCACTATGAAATACGTTGAAATTAAAACACTCGACCCTAATACTGGCAACATATTATCCGGCGTTGACGAAAGCACAGGAAAACCCTATAATTTTCTTGCGTTGGCGGCAAAGAAAAGTTTCTCTCACTTAATCCCTACCACGCTTGAAGGTTACACAGCACCGGACAAACCGGGCGGGAGAATTATCCGCATAAAATTATGCGAAATCAGCGGCCTCGGACATTTCTTAGATGTTGCAGGCGAAGGCACGAGAGGCGAATTAGAAAGCAATTATATTATCGACAAAATGTCGCCGCCGGAATTCTGGTATATGACGTTGGAGACGGCACAGCGATATGATTGCGATTATGATGTTGAAATGTCAAAAAGAGCAAAAGGCGTTGAATTTGGAAGCCGAAATGAAAATGAAAAGGAGGATTTTATTATGCGTAAACAGTATCAAATTGCTGAAGTGGGCAGCAACAACAAACATATTTTGAAACTTAGTGATGTTGACACAAAGCAAATATTCAACATTTCACAGCATCCCATACTTAAATCAATGGGTTATGTTTTGTCGTGTGGATTTTTGGTAGATATGTGGCAAGAAAATCCCGAAAACCCCAATATTTGTTGGATTAATACGATTTGTGTAGACAAAGAACCATACGACTCAATCATCGATATTGCAGGAAAAGGTTTTTACCCTGGAATGGATGTTTGTAGTAAGATAATTGCCACATTAAACGAGGATTGGTTTGTCGAAACATCTCTTGGTTGCACTTTAGGTCTTTGGCAATAACTGATCCTGCTTTATAGAGCTTACAGATTTTTCCGTTGTTCCAAACATTTTTGCCACAAATAATAAAGGAGAAAAATTTACAATGAAAAAAAGAATTTTACTAATGGCACTCACTTTAATTTTTGTTTTCGCCACGCTTGCGGGGTGTAGCGGCAACGATGACGACAATGGCGATACCAACAGCTTGGATAATCATGCTGCTGAAACCAATGGTTCTACTCAATTAGTTTCTACGGATGAGCCTACAACACAAGAAACCACCGAAGAAAAACCTCCTATCCGTGAGCCATTGCCTCCGGACGCAATAGCAGATTTGTGTTCGTCTGCCGCATTTTACATAGAAATATACGATGAAAATAATACATTTATTTCACAGGGGAGCGGATTTTTTATAACAGAAACTGGTGTTGCCATAACGAGTTATCATGTCGTAAAGGAGGCGTATAGCGCAAAAATAAAAACCACAGAAGGCAAATGGCATAACGTTTTAGGTTGGTACGACTGGGACTCAGATAACGATTATGCTTTCATTCAAGTGGGAAATCCAGAGATGAATTTTACAGCGGTTCATTTTGCTGAAAAAGATAGCTTCAATGAAAGCGCACGGCAAGGAAAATCAATATATGTGTTGGGTAGCCCTCACGGAGATGAAAATACATTTACGAGTGGGATTATCAATAATCCCTCAAGGTATGGCTCTATTCAATTTGACGCAATTGTTAGACCGGGAAACAGTGGCGGCCCGTTAATCAACGGCTATGGCGAAGTAATCGGCATTGTTAATTGGCTGAGGTATGGTACTTACGGTCTCGCAACACCAATGCCGCTTATAAACTTGAATTTAAGCGAATATGAGAAAAATAACCCGACACCTTTTCCAATACCAATTCAAAGCTCTGATTCTCTAAAACTTGATGAATTAAGAAAGGCCGCTGAACAAGGAGACGCTGAATCACAAAATACGTTAGGAAATTACTATTACAATGGTTATATTGTAGAGCAGAACTATGAGCAGGCTGTGTTTTACTATAGATTATCCGCAGAGCAAGGAAATGCTCAGTCACAAAATGGTTTGGGGTTTTGCTATTATAGTGGCTACGGTGTTCCAGAGCGAGACTATGAACAGGCCGTATATTGGTTTACAAAAGCCGCAGAGCAAGGAGATGCTTCGGCACAAAATAATTTGGGGCTTTGCTATTACGACGGCAAAGGTGTTCCAGAGCAAAACTATGAACAGGGCGTGTATTGGTTTAGGCTATCCGCAGAGCAGGATTACGCCTCGGCGCAAAATATGTTGGGGTGTTGCTATTATTATGGCAACGGCGTAGAGCAAAACTATGAGCAAGCTGTGTATTGGTTTAGGCTATCCGCAGAGCAGGGAAACGCTTGGGCGCAAAATAATTTGGGGCTTTGCTATTATTATGGCAACGGCGTAGAGCAAAACTATGAGCAGGCCGTGCATTGGTTTACAAAAGCCGCAGCTCAGGGACATGCTGGCGCACAAAATAATTTGAAGAGTTTAGAAGAGGAGGGGTTTGAAGCCGCAGCGACCATAGACAATACCCTTTTCTTTGACAGTATAAGAATTTTTGACAATTTTATCACAGTAATTGTTACTGGTGGTTCAGATGGAGATAGGTATGATTATTGTATTATACCCGAATCAGAATTTAATGCAACAACATTTTGGGATTGCATAGATTGGGATGATACAACAGTAACAGCGTACACATTCGCCAACCTAAAAGCAAATACATCATATTATATTGGTGTGGCAAATTACGGAACAACATACACAAACAATATCGGGTACAAATGGGAATTGGTAACAACAAGGAAACTACAAAACTTGCAAGATTATGAAATCTATGATGGAAAAGCAATTTCAAAACCAGATTCCGAAACTATATCTGAAAATACAACTGATACAGTATATTTCAGAACAAGGTTTTTCCCAAATCCAGATTTTTTAGCAAGATTCGATGTAAATGATGATGGTGTAGTGGATGAAATAGATGTTGAAAGATTGCAAGAATATGTAAATGGGACATACAGTATACCAAACCCTATAACTACTATTGAATATACAGGAATTTCGGCTCGAACAGTAGAAGTGGCACGGGGCGATATAAATAAGGATAGTAAAACAAATGTGACACATGCGGATGGCAAGATTGTCAATGAGCAAATAACTCAAACCACTATTGACCAAAGTGATGTAAATAGATTAAAGGCGATATTGGACGCACCGGATTTGGGGGGAGTGCAATTTAAGATTTATCTAAAATCAGATTATGATGCCATGAACGCAGTATACCAGCAATACCTAAATGGATTGGTAAGCAAAGCAACGTATGACGTAGCACTAATTGCATATCAAGCAAAGATATTACAACCGCCAAAAACGCCTGCAACAATTCCAAGTTTGACGGAAGAAACAGTAATTGATGAATCATTTACAGGGTTGGATCCAAGCGGTGAATATGTAATAATGGCATATGGTTTAATGCAAAAGCATTATGATGAGCCATGGGATCGACATTATTTAATATCTCGGACAGCACCGTAAAAAATGAAATACCCTGCGACAGATACCGCAAACTACCAACCGCAGATTATGGAAATCACGTAGCAGAGCCGCGAGGTATTTAGTCGTACCAAATAAAAAACCCCATATAGTCGTTTAAATTAGAACAGACCACCCCGCCGTCTGCGGACGGCACCCCTTACCGATTGGCGTGAACTGCACGTGAACTACGTTCACATTCGTTACACGTCCACGGAGGGGAATTGGAATAAAACGCTGAAATTAAGCTAAATTCCCCTCCTGTGGAGCTTAACTTGACCCACAAAAACAAAACGATAAAAATCACGAAAAAACGCAGGATGTAGGGTGCGACGACCCCGGCGCACCGGGAATTTGATTCCTAGTTTGTTTTGAACTGTATCGACTATAATAACAAAAGAAAAGAGAAAACACAATGGACATATTCAATTCCAAAAAATACAGCTCTGCGGTTACGGCGATTACGGTTTTGCTCCTGTGTTCGCTTGTCGCAACCATAGTAATGTTGGTATCGGACAAAAATTTGATAAACAGATTGCAGGACGAAAACGAGATGTATGCCGTGAATTATATTCGCTCCATGGCAGAAATCGGCCGGCAGGATTCTGTCCAATGGCTTGATTTCGAAGTTATGGGCGAGAGCGACGGTGCATTTGCGGCATGGTGCGATATAAACGGCGATGGAATCAATGATGTTGTTGCTTTCTTCTTTGAGGAAAACGACACCGGTCGTGTTTTAGAACGCAATGAGGCATATGGGCAATTCTATTTGTATATTCTCGATGCAGACCAACAATTTCAATCAGATATCCCAATAGGAGAGCCTGTTTTTTTGAACCTCGATTTGTTGACTGGCACTCCTGGCGGCGGAGGGCAATTTGGCGCTCTATACAATAAAAATTCCGAACTCACTCATTTTTTGATTGATGATCGGTTGTTTGTAAATGAATGGAAAAGGTGATATTTATGCTATGGGAAGACAACAACAATATTTTTTCGTCTATTGATTCGGAAGATGAATTCTTCGATTACGCCGAGGAGGTCATTTGCACGTTATTTCAAATGCCCAAGGCGGATACTTATGATTTTTATGATAAAATTTCCATTGACTATGTGTATGCCGTGCTCGTTCTTTTGTATTTTGAAAACAACAGCGCATTTCCTGTTGACATTTTCGACTTAAATTATGGGCTAAATAACTTTGAAGAAACAAAGGAAGACTTCAAGGAGTTGAGACAGTATAGCATACAAAGAATTCTGATCGACAAAAACTGCGAAAAAAATTTGTTTGATGTATTGGACGATGAATATGATTTTAGGTCGCTTTGCAGGGCCATCGGCTTTAGGTTTAACGCTTGGGTAAATGGCATGAGGGATTTTACCGATTATTCATACATTAACATTACGTGAAATATAATTTTTCCGTAAAGTTTTTTCCCATCAGATTTGGAGCGTCTTAAAATCTATTTCAAAATCTTCGAATATGCTTGTTTTTATCTTGTCCTCAAACGTGTACATATCGAGCCGAACGGTGTCTTTTTCCTTTGTATAGACCAAGACGCTGTCGGTTTCCGGCGTGATGATCCAATATTCCCTCACGCCGCATTTCATGTATACATTTAGCTTATGCCCATAGTCGCGTTCCGAATTCGACGGGCTTATGACTTCGATGATAAAATCCGGCGTACCGTATATGCGTTCCTCAAAGATTTTTTTGGGGTCGCAGACCACAAAAATATCCGGTTGGAACACGTTGTGCGAGTCGTCTTTTTCAAACATCCAATCTCCTATTTGTCCAAGTTTTCGAAATATTCCATTGTATTTTTTATGTTGCTATCGATTTTTTCGCGCCGCTTTTCGATGAATGTCGCGATGTTGCCGTTTCCTTTGTCGAGCGCATTGAATATATCCACGCTCAGATCCCAGGTCCAGCCAAACACAGTCCCGAGGTCCACAAACACCGAATCCCGTATTATTTTCAGCATTTCAACGGAATCGTCGTTTTGAAGCCGTTTTAGGGACAGCGTTATGTCGAAAAAAACCGGGGTCACATCTTTGTGGCTGACATAGGCGAGCGCATCGAGGATGATTCCCGTTCGGGCCAGGTCGCTGTTTGTGACCGGGACGACGAGCAGCGGGGAGGTGTTGTGGACTATCGTATGATAATTTTGCTGCGCCTCGTCATATTTGGGCAGGGGCACGATCCCGTAAACGCTTTCCATCGACCGGAACACGTCCGCAGCTTTGAATTCGCCTATGAGCATGGCAGCCCTGTCATCGCGAAAAATCATTTCGAAATGAAATCCCGTTTCATAATTGTTGGCGTTCTGGTATTCACCTTTTTCTCCCATCATGTCCGCTATTTTTTGGCAGATATTATAAAATCTTTCCTTTTCGACGGCGAGTTTTGGCATATGGGCCTCATCTTTTGATATATAGCGCTCGCCCGAAGCGGCTATGAGCGCAGCCATGCCGTATTCATACGATGTCAGCCCATAAACAGCCGAACCGCCGGGGCTCCAGCTAAAATCAGCCGCGCCGTTTAAATTTGTCCCGGCCCTCATGTATTTGTATAGCTCGTCAAACGTCCATTTCCCGCTTTTTACCAGATTGTATGGCATTTCGAGCCCCAAATCTGCAAATATGTTTTCATTGAAAAACACGCACCATGCGCCCTGCAGATTCATGATGTTTATATCGCAGCCCGCAAAGTACAGGGCATCGTGATCGCCTATGGTGGCGTCGTTTTTTATGTTTTGGTTCCACCAATCCTCGTCCAAGTTCAATTCGGGCAGATCTTTTAAATTTTTCAAAAGATTGGATGTGATCAGCGAACCTATGTTGCTTTGGTTGTCCTGCCCCGCGCAATATGCGGCATCATATGTATCTTCGCCCGACATGACCGATTTCCTCAATGATTCCCTGACGCTCAGTATGTTGACTCCCACCTCTTTGAGATTCACGTTGAATTTTTCTTCGATTAGCCGATTCCGGGAAAAAATTGCGTCGTCAAGCACTTCGCCCGTCATTTCCTCATGCACTATCACGGTATAAAAATCCCATTCCGTCGTGATGTTCAAAAAAGTGAAATCCTCTTCTCCGCAATCCAAAAAGGGAAAGACATAAATATCCGCAGGCGCATCGTCCCCCGGGGCAATTTGTGAATTTTCCTCAAAATCCCCGCCAGTTGGCACCTCCGGTTTTTCCGCCTGCTTGGTTTGGCATGAGCCGACAGCGACCAATGCCAAAGCAAGAATCGCCGAAATAAATAATTTTTTTGCCATTTTCAAATCCCCCATTTTTGTTTTTTGTGACCTATATCATACATTATATCATATATGTTTCTTCCCTGCAATTGTTTTTTTTATTTATTTCAAAAAAAATGTTGCATTTATTTTTTATATGGTGTATAATAATAGAAAAGGCAAAAAATAAATATATTTTTGGAGGCATACAAATGAAAAAAACATCACTTGGCATATTTTTAATTCTCGCGCTTTTGCTCTCGTCGCTTATGCTGCCGGTATCGGCGGGCTCCTATGACGGCGTATTCACGGGGGCGACTTTTTCCGTGTTCGCCGAATACTCGGAAGGCGACGTGGGCACATACGAAATGCGCGGCTTTGCGGCCTCGCCGGATGGCAAATATCTCTATGCCGGCTGCTTGCAGGGCGACAAGCGCGTTTTGAAGATCGACGCAGCCAGCGGCGCGGTCGTCGGGGAATACAGCGACTCCGAGCCGGGCTATCCCAAAGGGCTTTTTGTGGATGACAGGGGCTATCTCTATGTGGGCATAGCTGTGCAGTCAAATGACGGCTCCGTGAAGTACGCAATCGTAAACGCAGACACGATGCAGGAGGAATACGCAGAGGAAATAGCCATAGAAGGGCGCGTGGGGATAAACGGCGCGACGGCAAAGAAAATAGGCGACAAGTATTATCTCTATTTTGTGACCAACTACGGGCCAAACTACATATACTGCTATGACGTGACCGATGTCAAAAACCCCGTGCTAAACCAGAACGTCGGGGAGGGCGGAATCGTGGACCTCGCCGCCATGCTCGGGGGCACAGAGGGCAGCTACATCGCGGTGGATTCGAGCGGATATATATATCTTTCGTATAACAACGGGGGCGGCAGCAAGGGAGATACGCTCTACAAGCTATCCCCCGACGGCAAAAGCGTGGTGACCCAGACCGCGATAACCGAGGCATACGGCGTGCACCTCATAAACGACGAATACGTGCTCGTGTCCACATACGACAAGGAAAACTCCGCGGTATATGTGCTAAATGCAGGCGATTTGTCCCAGGTGGCAAAGATTGGCTCCATGGACGGCTCCAACTATTATTCCATGGCGGCGCTGGGCGGCGACAAAATATATGTGTCCGACCAGGGCTACAGCGGAAACGGCGACAGGATACTTGTTTCAAGCGTCTTGGCCATACCTGCGCCAGCTGCCGAGGTTGTAGTGGAAGAAGTCGAGGAAGCGGCCGAGGCGGCTGAAGCAGCCGAAGAAGAACCTGCCGCGCCGGCCGAGGAAGCAGAGCCCCAGCCGGAGGTGGCTCCGCCGCCGCCCGTA
>JGI24702J35022_10002799_pt1 | contig 10580 bp, 7 predicted proteins | sample TergutTh196P4_FD_35022 | JGI IMG/M metagenome (IMG submission 35022)
CAAGAAAGCCGAACCGGAAGCCGAAGTAATCGAAATCATCGAGCGCAGGAATAGCGCCTTCGTAGGGCGAATACAGATTGTACGAAATATTGCGCTCTTAGTCACCGAAGACAAAACGTTGGCCAATGATATTTTTATCCCCGACGACATGCTTAAAGGCGCAAAAAACAATGATAAAGCCATCGTTCGGATTGTCGAATGGCCGGAAAACGCTAAAAATCCGATTGGAGAAGTAATGGACATTCTTGGCAAAGCAGGCCGGAACGACACCGAAATGCACGCCATCTTAGCGGAGTTCGGCCTCCCATACAGATACCCTCGACTTGTGGAAGAGGCTGCCGGGAAAATCTCTGACATGATCACGGAAAATGATTTCGCCATGCGGGAAGATTTTCGGACTGTCCCTACCTTTACTATCGACCCGCACGATGCCAAAGATTTTGACGACGCACTGTCTGTACGCCAAACAGATTCGGGAAAATGGGAAGTCGGCGTACATATTGCCGATGTCGCCTACTATGTGAAACCCAACAGCGTCATTGATAAAGAAGCATACAAGCGTGCGACTTCCGTTTATTTGGTCGACCGGACGATTCCGATGCTGCCCGAACGCTTATGTAATGAACTGTGTTCGTTGCGTCCGGATGAAGACAAACGATGCTTTTCTGTGGTTTTTGAAATGAATGACCATGCCGAAATATTATCTTCCCGGATTGGCCGCACCCTGATCCGCAGCGATCGCCGGTTTGCGTACGAAGAAGCGCAGGCGATGATTGAAGGCGAAGAAGGCGAATTTAAACATGAAATGTTGCTGTTGCATAAATTAGCCCAACAACTCCGTCAAAAACGATTCGAAAATGGAGCGATAGATTTCGACCGTTATGAAGTCAAATTCGACATCGACGAACAGGGTAAACCCGTGGGTGTCTATTACAAAGAATCAAACGAAGCCAACCAACTCATCGAAGAATTTATGCTGCTTGCCAACCTGACAGTAGCCGAATTCATCGGGATTCCTTCCAAAGGCAAAAGAAAAAAGACTTTCGTTTACCGGATTCACGAAGCCCCGAATCCGGAGAAAATGAAAAACTTTGCCACGTTCGTGCGTCGCTTCGGATATAAGTTAAAGGCGGAAGGGAGCAAATCGGAAATAACAAAAAGCATCAACAGCCTGTTGGATCATGCGAAAGGCAAACCGGAGTCGAACCTGATTGAGACCATAGCCGTTCGTTCGATGCAAAAAGCCCGCTATTCGACCGATAATATTGGCCACTACGGACTTGCATTCAACTATTATACCCATTTCACCTCGCCGATCCGCCGGTATCCCGATATGATGGTACATCGTTTATTGGAACGTTATCTGGCAGGCGGAAACAGTGTCCCGAAGGAGCAATGCGAAGAACAGTGCGACCATGCGTCCGGGATGGAACAATTAGCCGCTAACGCCGAACGTGCCTCCATCAAATACAAACAGGTTGAATTTATGAGCGATAAGATTGGAAAAATCTACGATGGAATCATATCAGGCGTGACGGAATGGGGGCTTTATGTCGAATTGAACGAAAACAAATGCGAAGGACTTATCCCGATACGCGACCTGGACGATGATTATTATGCGTTTGATGAACAAAACTATTGCCTGACCGGCAACCGCCGCAAACGAATCTACCGGTTAGGCGACCCGCTTACTATCAAAGTAATCCATGCCAACCTGGAACGGAAACAGTTAGATTTTACGCTGGCGAGGTAAAGAAGACCGTAAGACGTGTAAGACCGCAAGAAAAAAATGTGTATGTTGCTGTAATTTTATGTTTTTAAATGCTTGCGGTCTTACCATTTTACTTTCTTACGCTCTTTTTTGAAGCAAAAAGCATTGTTCATTCAAAAAGAATAGCTACCTTTGCAGCCGCTTAAATAAGATGGTATTAATTTATTCAAAGTAAAAAAATGTATTTAGATTCTACAAAGAAAGAAGAGATTTTCGACAAGTACGGAAAATCCACTACCGACACCGGCTCGCCGGAAAGTCAGATTGCCCTGTTTACGTATCGCATCAATCACCTGACCGAACATCTGAAAGTCAACCAAAAAGACTACAACACCGAATTAGCGCTTAAAATAATGGTAGGCAAACGCCGCCGTTTATTGGATTATCTTATCCGCGTTGACATCGAACGCTATCGTTCGATAATCAAGAAATTAGGTATCAGGAAGTAAATTTTTCACTGTTTTTTCGACAGATGGCTCCATTCCTACCAATGATGATACCCGTCATTGGCAGACTTGATTTTATACAAAAAAACATGCGGACGACGATTGCGTCCGCATGTAACAACCTGATTTCGGGCAATCACAGGTTGAACCGAATGTTGGAAATGAAAAACTTTTTTGCCCTATTTCATAATACCTAATACAATTAAAAATCTTACCCTCTTACAATCTTCTAAAACATAATCCCTAATGTAAACGAGATCCGCTTATAATCTACCTNACGTGTATATAAATAAAGAGAACCTTCCTGCGATATCTGACTTTCCAGCCGTTGAAACCGGTATCCTCCACTTAGCGTCAGATCAAAGTAATGCATTTTGACACGCAGTCCGATTTCCGGATTGAACATCACCCCCCCCTTATTGTCAAAATCCCCATAGTAGGTATAATTTTCCAGTTTTTTATGGCTATTCGAAAATGCATATCCTGCTTTTGCAGCAAAATAAGGGCTGGTTTTTTTATCGCTAAAAAAATACTGGCCGCTTAAAAACACCGGAAAAGTGATGTATTCAAAAGGCTCCGCCCCTACCCCCAGCCCAATCGCAACATGTTTCCCCAGATAAATTCCGGTAATGGTCTGAAACGACGGGATGATGGCTTTCCGCGTTTGGTCTTCACTTTCTTCGCCAATCAGTAGGGATACCTGGGTATGATTGAAGTAACGCAGCGCACGAGCCTGTTTCGCTTCTTCCTGGGCAAACAGCGTCGAAACGGAGAAAACTGATATAATGAGGAATATATAATATTTCATTTTCAAATATTTAACATCATAACACTAAGCAACTGAAGGTGATTGTCGGATGAGTAACTGTACTGATACAGTCCGTCGCCTCCGATTACTATCAACAAATTATTGTAAGGAATCAAATCATATCCCTTAAATTCGGTGGTCGCAAACAGCAACTTGCTGCCGACCTGAACAGGGTTGGTGGCATCAAACACTTTCAATCCGTTGTCGCAAATAAACAATTTATTGTTATCAATCCCCAAACCGAATGGTTCCTGCAAGGCATATTGCGTAACGACTTGAGGTTGCACAATATTACTTATATCGATCACTTGCAGTAAATTGCCGCTTTGTCCGCATACATTGGTCGAACGAACCGTCAGGTAGGCATAGTCGCCGCTAACCACCACCGGGTCACAGCCCCAGAAGTGCCATGTGTTCGACACATAAACAGGCGCCGAAGGATTTTTGATTGAGTAAATCTGCATCCCATTCGACATNCCCAGAAACAAATGATCATTGTAGGCAAACAGGGTCTCGACAGCAGTGCTTACATTCACGCTATTCACTGATTCNAACTGTTCATTTTCGATATCAAATACTTTAAGCCATCCGGTAGTATAAGACATGATGTAAGAACTGTAAGATGGATTAACAGTACTTAACGCATTTTGTATATGGATGGTATATAGATAATTGTCAGTGATTGCAAATCGCGACATGGAACCGTTTACTCCCGTAATTTTANCGCCGGGCTGATAACTTTCCATCCTCCATGAATTTTTAGCATCGGACGCCAAATAAAAAAAATCATAACGCGGGTAAAATGTGTACTGCACTTCTTCAGTGACCATCTCCTGCGTCCATCCCACAATTACTTTCCCTGTCGTATCTATCTGACTGATAGGATATTCATTGTTTGTTGCAGGTAGTACGCCGGCAAACACACCTTCCAAACGGCGTTTTAACGCAGGCGCTTGCGGATTTGAAATATCAAACAGCAACAAATCGACTAAATTATCGGCATAGAGAATGCCGTCTTTGGCTGCCATATCAATGTTGCCCTGAATTTCAATAAAAGCGACATTACGGGGAGATGACGGGTCGGAATTGTTGATCACGTGAATCCCTTCATTCACTTCATTGATAAAGAGATAATCACCATACAAGCATATTTTGCCGGGATTTTTCATCGGACGGGTTGCCGTTACTTTGGCGCCCGACCTGAACTCATCCCTGCTCAAATAGACAGGTACATTGGCCATATAGGAAACAGTATCTTTGACCGAATCGCTACATGAAACTCCCCATAAAACAAGAACAAATAGAAACGTCTTCGTTATTGCCTTCATTTTATTACACATTTAGGTTTCTATATATAAAGACGAGGGCTGAGCGATTTTCGCTGCATCAAAATTGAAAAAAATTAAAATTTAATGTTTTTTAACACATCGCCACTGCCCTTGCCCGGCGTTGCATCTATACTGACTGGGCGTAGCGCCCTGACAGATAGTTCTTTACACATTAAATCGAATATACACGATATCACCGTCTTTGACAATGTATTCTTTTCCTTCGACATTCATTTTACCGGCTTCCTTTACCGCCGCTTCCGAGCCGTATTTGATATAATCTTCGTATTTAATCACTTCGGCGCGTATAAAGCCTTTTTCCAAATCAGAATGAATTTTTCCGGCGCATTGGTGGGCTTTGCTGCCTTTCAGGAATGTCCAGGCGTGAACTTCTTTCGGCCCCACCGTCAGAAATGTTTCCAGGTTTAACAGTTTGTAGGCGGCTTTGATCAAACGGTTCATGCCCGATTCCTGTAATCCGATTTCGTTGAGAAGCATTGTTCGCTCCTCAATATCATCAAATTCTGCAATTTCGCTTTCGATCTTGACCGCCAGAATCAGTATTTCTGTGTTTTCATCTTTGACGGCTTCGCGCAAACGATCCACATGCCCGTTTCCGGTCACAGCGCTGCCTTCATCCACATTGCAAACATACAAGACCGGTTTATTCGTCAACAAAAATAATTCGTGGGCTATCTTTTGTTCGTCTTTGGTATCGAATGTGACATGGCGCGCGCTTATTCCCTGTTCCAATGCTGTTTGATACTTTTTCAGCACTTCATAGACCTGTTTTGCCTGTTTATCTCCTCCTGTTTGCGCCTGTTTATGTACTTTATCAATGCGGGATTCGATGGTTTCCAGGTCTTTAATCATTAATTCGGTATCCAATATTTCCTTGTCCCTGACCGGATCAACGCTGCCATGCACATGCACGATATTGTCGTCATCAAAACAGCGTATGATATGGATAATGGCGTCAGTTTCGCGTATTTTAGCCAAAAACTTGTTGCCAAGTCCTTCACCTCTGTTTGCTCCCTGTACCAAACCTGCAATATCGAGAATTTCGATAGTCGTCGGCACAATTTTCTGTGTATGAACCAATTCGCCTAATATATTCAGCCGTTCGTCAGGAACGGTAATGACGCCCATATTCGATTCGACAGTAGAAAACGGGAAATTTGCCGATTGCGCTTTTACATTCGATAAACAGTTGAATAATGTAGTCTTACCAACATTTGGAAGTCCCACGATGCCACAGTGTAATGCCATATTAAAATGTTTTTATTGTAGGCTGCAAAGATAATCTTTTTTTCGGTTTTCAGGGATTGGAAAGCCACTCTTATTATTCCGTCATTGCGAAAAATATAATTTTTCGATATATTCAATTGATTATCTTTTATTTAATGGTTATATTGTAAAAAAATTAATGCGTTGCCCCTGTAAAAAAACTGCATTTTTGATGTTATACCAAAATATCTTTGTATCTTTACCGTGCCGTATGGGTTGAAGTAGTCATTAAAAAGACCAACTGATGAAGAAACGAATAGGTGTTTTTCTGTGTTGTATGGGTTTGTTGCCGTTTCTGGCGCAGGCTCAACAAGCCAATCCTGTGCCGTCTGTTGTCACGCAACAGGTTGATAATTCGGTTAAAGTATCTGCTGCCGATAACCGGATCATCGTAGCGAATGCGCCGGTAAAAAGCAAATTGGAAATCTACAATATNGTCGGAAGTAAAGTGAAAGANATCGAAATGAAACAACCTTCNGGCGAATATGCCATGTCGCTTCCGAAAGGATATTATATTATACGGATTGAGGGCATTGTCCGGAAAATTGTGATCCGGTAAAAATGATAANTAAACANAAAAAAACGCCCCAAATNTTTTGATTAACCCTTCGTCATATATACATTAACATTATACATCATGAAAAAGGTACANATCCTATTATTTTTGCTCCCATTATTCATTCTGATGGGATGCCAGCCGACAAATGATATTTCAATTGTCGAATTGCAAGTTGAGTTACGCAATAATCCCGAAGGTATCGGAGTGACATCGCCTCGATTTTCCTGGCAACTCCTGTCACCTCTTCCGAATGTGATGCAAGCTGCTTTTCAAATCGAAGTGGCCGCTTCGCCGGAAGATTTAAAAGCAGGGAAAAACCTCTTATGGAATTCGGGTAAGATGGAGTCAGATCAATCCCTCTTAGTCTCTTACGCCGGAAAACCTTTAGAATCGGGCAAAGCTTATTACTGGCAAGTGTCTGTTTGGACGAACTACGAAAATCCCAATCCTGTCAAAAGCGCCCAGGGCAAGTGGTCGATGAGTTTGTTAAACGCTTCCGACTGGAAAGCCCGATGGATCGGAATCGACGACCCGGAAAAGATTGCCAGCGACGCGCAAAGTCGCACACGGCTTTCGGCGCGTTATCTGCGAAAAGATTTCTCGGTCGCTCAAAAGGTAAAACGCGCTACACTTTACATTGCCGGTTTAGGATCGTCGGTCTCTTATCTGAATGGAAAACAGGTGAGCGACGACGTTTTCGCCCCTCTGCCTACCTGGTATACAACAACCGTTTATTACAACACNTACGATGTNACTTCATTACTGACCACCGGAGCAAATGCCATCGGGGTTGTCGTGGGCAACGGACGTTATCTGACCATGCGGGAACGCGGAATGGTTGGATTTGGTCTGCCCCGTCTGATCGCCCAGATAGAGATTGAATATACCGACGGACAACACGAATCCATCGTCAGCGACGACTCATGGCAAGCAACGAACAATGGCCCCATCATCGCCAATAATGAATTTGACGGCGAAGAATATGATGCCCGCAAGGAACTTGGCCGATGGACAGAAGCCGGATACGATGCATCTCAATGGGGAAAAGCCGATTTGATGAACGATCCCGGAGGACAGCTCATTGCCCAGACATCGGAAAATATCAAGGTGATGGAAGAAATCAAACCGGTATCCATCAAATCTGTTGCAAACAACAAATACATCGTTGATATGGGCCAAAATATGGTCGGATGGTTGCATATCAAACTGAAAGGGATCAAAGAACAACCTGTCACCTTGCGTTTTGCCGAACTGCTAAAAGAAGGGAATGATGAACTCTATCTGGATAATATACGCGGCGCTTTGGTNACNGACATCTTTACGCCGGCTGCGGACGGCGCTTTTTCGTGGGAACCGNTGTTCGTCTATCACGGTTTTCGTTTTGTAGAGGTTTCGGGACTNGATTACCAGCCTGCATTAAACGATTTCACCGGGAAAGTGGTGTATGATAACATGCCCACAATCGGTACNTTTGAAACATCCAACGAATTGGTCAATCAGATTTTCAAAAACGCATACTGGGGTATTCGCGGCAACTACNGGGGGATGCCAACCGACTGTCCACAGCGCGATGAACGGTTAGGCTGGTTAGGCGATCGCGCCACCGGCGCACATGGAGAGAGTTTTATCTTCCGCAATGTGTTATTATACAATAAATGGATGAAAGACATCGAAGATTCCATGAATGAAAACGGGAGTATCTCGGTGGTTTCGCCCCGTTACTGGACAATCTTTAATGATGATGTGACATGGCCTTCCGCCTTTTTCTATATTTCAGACATGCTGTACAGACAATTTGGCGATATATCGGCCATCAAACTTCATTATCCGGCCATGAAACGCTGGGTGCAACANCAGATAGATACACAGATGCAGGACTATATCCTGATGAAAGATACGTATGGAGACTGGTGCATGCCCCCCGAATCGCAGGAATTGATTCATTCCAGAGACCCGGCGCGCGTCACAAGCGGACAGGTATTAAGTACAACCGTCTTTTACAGTATCCTGCAAATGATGAGCGAGTTTGCCCTTATGAACGGCATTCCTTCGGATGCAGCAGAATATAAAGCATTGGCTGTCAATATACGTGATGCGTACAACGCTAAATTCTTCAATCCCGAAACAGCGCAATATGATAACAATACCGTTACGGCCAATATCCTCTCGCTCCAATTGGGACTTGTGCCCGATGGATTCGAAAAAAGGGTGTTTGAAAATATTGTAGACAAAACGGAAAATGATTGTGGTGGACATGTAAGCACCGGTGTGCTGGGGATTCAACATCTGATGCGCGGCCTGACCAAATACGATCGGATCGATCTGGCATACAAAATATTAACGAACGAAACTTATCCGAGTTGGGGTTATATGATAAACAAAGACGCCACAACCATCTGGGAACTCTGGAATGGCGACACAGCCGATCCTGCGATGAATTCGGCCAATCANGTGATGTTGCTGGGCGACTTAGTCATCTGGTTTTATGAAAATCTGGCCGGTATCCAAAATGATTCTCAATCAGTTGCATTCAAACACATAAAGATGAAACCCGTCTTCCCGTTAGGATTGGACAAAGTAAATGCGTCTTATCATTCGCCTTACGGATTGATAAAAAGTCATTGGACACGCAACGGCGACCATTTTTCCTGGAACATTACGATTCCGGCCAATACAACAGCCACCGTCGAACTGCCGGCAAGTTTCAACATACAGTTGATACAACATCCGGGATTGATATCTTTTGATAAAACAGACGAATCCATCATCATCAAATTGGGTTCAGGAGAATATGAATTAAGAACTGAATAGTCATTATGAAAGTACAAAGAAGAAATTTTATCAAAAAAATGATTGCCGGAGGTGTTGCGGCATCTGCTTTTCCTCAGCTGATTTTGGGGAATGAATCTGTTAAGGGTTATGCAGGAATACAAACGCCAACACAGGATGTATCCCCTGTGCGTTTAGCGCTTATCGGAAAAGGCGGTCAGGGCACGGGCGACACACGTACGGCATTGAAAGTGCCCGGCGTCAAACTTGTTGCGGTATGCGATTTATATGATGCTCGCTTGCAGGATGCACAGAAAGAGTGGGGAAGCGATATCTTTATCACGCGCGAGTACAAGGATATCGTATCGCGTAAAGATGTGGACGCCATCATCGTTGGGACTTCAGACCATTGGCATCAACAGATATGTATTGACGCCATGCAAGCCGGCAAACATGTATATTGCGAAAAACCGGTGATACACAAAATTGCTGAAATCGAAGACTTGGTTAAAGCGCAGGCACAGAGTGGATGTGTATTTCAATCGGGGAGTCAGGGCATGTCGTCGTTAGGCAACAGAAAGGCCAAACAACTGGTTCAAAGCGGCGCTATAGGCAAAGTCAATCTCATTGAAGCCGCCTTTACGTCGGGGCCACGGCGGGGATGCAGGATTCCTGAAGGGCTGACGCCGACGGATATTTGGTGGGATCGTTACATTCAGAATGCGCCCAAAGTAGATTTTGAAGCTTCGCGTTTTTTCTGTTGGCGCAACTGGAAAGATTATGGAACGGGGATTGCAGGCGACCTTTTTGTGCACGTACTGTCGAGTTTGCAATATATCATGGACTCGCCCGGCCCCCAAAAGGTATATACAACAGGCGACCTCGATGGCGTTGGCGACACCCCTTATATCATGCTGTCGTATTTCGATTATCCTGCCGGAAACGGAGCGAATGCTTTCAAAGCAGCCTTGACAGCCAACTATGCCGATGGCGTATCAAGAAAATGGGGAAGCCTCGATTTCATCATCATAGGAAATGAAGGAACGCTTCGGGTAGAATGGGACAAAGTAACGTTGAAAAAATCAGGGAAGGTTGCCGCTACCGATTTTGGCGGACTGGCTCCGATCGGTAATACGATCGACAAACCTGAACAACGAAGCGAAAACGAACTCGTATTTGCTGAAAAAGATTACGATAATTGCCATCTGGATCATATCAGCCGGTTTTTTGAGGCCATTCGCAACAAAACGAAAGTCGAAGCGGATGTCCTGTTTGCAGTACAGACAGCGGTGCCTGCTGTATTATGTTACGAAAGTTATCTTTCGGGCGAACCGGTCTATTGGGATCCGGTAAAATTGCAAATCAAAAGATAAATTTATTTTGTAATCTTGTATTTGGGGTCGTCTTTACGTTGTCGATCAGTGCAGCCAGTCTTGCCACTTTGTCGGGATGCTGGTCTGCGATATTGTAACGTTCGCCTGTATCTTCTTTCAGATTGTAAAGTTGAGGTTGTGTGATAAAGCCTGTTTCCGTGTCGGTGTTCGCCCAATACGGGTTATTCCCGGGCGAAGGAGCGATGTATTTCCAATCTCCCTCAATCACCGACAACGTG
>JGI24702J35022_10002801_pt1 | contig 10574 bp, 10 predicted proteins | sample TergutTh196P4_FD_35022 | JGI IMG/M metagenome (IMG submission 35022)
GATCTTTTCCAAACTGGAAGGCGATTCCGGCATAAGGGAAGAAAAGTCTTTTAGTGCCCTGATTTCAAAACTCTCCATGGAAGAGGGAAGGGAACTGTCGCGTCTCTACAGGGAACTTAAAATGGAAACCCTGAAAATGCGAGCATTAAACGAGACATTCATGACTTACCTTAACGAGGCAAAGACCATGGCTGCCGCCTATCTGGAGGCGGTTTGTCCTGCCCGGGGAGGAAAATTATACACCCGCAGGGGGCGCAGAGTTTCCCAGGATCTGCGAAGTATGGTAATTAACAATCGTTTCTGAAAACCAGGAGCTGAACATGACATCGACATTTTTAGGTATTGAAATCGGGAAAAGGGCAGTAGATGCCCACCAGCAGGCACTGAATGTAACTGGTCATAATCTTTCCAACGCATCAACTCCCGGATACTCGCGGCAGCGCATAGAATTTACTCCCTTTGAACCGATTTATCTGCCGGGACTAAACCGGGAAGAAACTCCGGGCCAGATCGGGCAGGGCGTAGTGGTGGACAGCATAAGACGCCTCAGGGATGAGCTTCTTGACAGGCGGATAGTAGCCCAGGCCGGCGGAGAAGGCTATTGGAAAGCGCGTGATCCGTATATCCGGGATATGGAAAAGATCTATCTTGAACCCGGGGATAATTCCATCAGAAGCAAGATGGATGAATTCTGGAATTCCTGGCAGGAGTTATCGGTCCATCCTGCCGATGCCGCCCCAAGGCTTGCGGTTCTTGAACGCGGCAAGACCTTAATGGACGGCATTCATGAGCGCTATCATGATCTTAAGATCCTGCAGGAGCGGGCTGAAGAAGATATTCAAATGACCGTTTCTCAGATTAATGATCTTTCCAGGCAGATAGCCGGTCTTAACGAGGATATACAAAAAATAAAAGCCCAGGGCGATAATCCAAATGACCTAATGGACCGGCGGGATCTGTTGGTTGACAGGCTTTCTTCCAAAATAAACATTTCCGTCGATCAACGGGATCCTGATGAATTTCTGGTTCATACCAACGGGGTTATTCTGGTTCAGGGCAGAATTAGCCGTCAGCTGGATCTTGAATTGAACCCTGAAACGGGTTTTTCAAAGATCATGTGGAGTGAAACCAGGAATGAACTTGAATTACTCAATGGCGATCATAACGGCAGTCTGGGGGCGCTGGTAGATCTTAGGGATAATACAATCAAATCCGAAATACAGATCCTTGACAACATGACCATGAACTTTGTCGGCCTTGTGAATGAGATACATGAGAAAGCCTACGGTCTTAACGGCGTAACCGGCCTTAAATTTTTTGCCGAGCATCCCTTTGTTACAAACGTTAATGGCAATTACGACAGGTCCGGAGACGGCGATTACGATTCTTCCTATATATTCAGAGTATCGGGTACCAATGTACTTGAGAATCGCGCACAGGTTGGCCTTGAGGGGGTAATTACTCTTTCGGCTTCCGGCGGCGAAAGGCAAATCCCCTATTATCCCACAGATACGGTGGCGGACATAATAAACCGCATAAACAATTCCGGTTCGGAAGTAACCGCCAGGCTGGATCGTGAAGGTTACTTGACCATGAAGGCTACTCCTTCCGATAAATGGGAGAACCCGGATTTTGTTATTCGCCATATAGAAGATTCCGGACGCTTCCTTGAAGGATATGCGGGTTTATTGAGGGCATCCGGACAAGAAGGCGCCTATGACTGGTCCAGGCCGGACTCTGTAGAAGCATTAAGGGGCGATTCAACGGGATGGGAAGTAGCGCCTATCGCTCATCCCTCCGGATGGATAGAGATTAATCCTGCATTGCTGCGCGATCCCCTGTCGGTAGCCGCCGGCTTCGGCGAAAACTCAAGGCCCGCGAATCCGGGCAACGGGGAAGCTGCCATGGCGATTGCTTCCATCAGAAATACCGATGTCATGGTAGGCCAGTTCAGAACTTTTGACGATTATTTCGCAGTTTCGGTTGGACGCATCGGTCTTTTGGGGGAGCAGAGCAAGATCGCCCTTGAAACCCAAAACCAGATCATGAAGCAGTTAGACGAAATGCGGCAATCGGTTTCCGGAGTCAGCATTGACGAGGAACTTTCAAATATGATCAAGTATCAGCACGGATATGCCGCGGCTGCGCGGTTTATTACGGTTGTTAATTCCATGCTGGATACAATTATCAACCGGATGGGAGTATAATTATGAGACGTGTTTCTACAGATATGCCTAATACGGATGTGCAGTATTATCTCAGGAGACAGGAAGACTCAATTCAGAATCTTCAGAACCAGATTTCCAGCGGAAACCGGATTAATGAATTAAGGGATGATCCGCTGGCAGCTTCCCATGCAGTCCGATATAAGTCTTATCTTGCCAGACTGGAAAGGTTTGAAACAAATACCCTTTACGCAAAAGATCACTTTAACCAGGTAGATATCTACCTTCAGCGTGCTGTAGATGTAATGCAGAGGATCAGGGAACTGGCGGTGCAGGGTGCAAACGGAGTTTATAGCAGGGAAGATACCCAGAATATGGCAAGTGAGGTGAATGAGCTTCTAAAAGAACTGGTTACAATTTCCAATGCTGTAGGACCGGACGGAAAGCAGCTCTTTGCCGGAGACAAGGCCTTTACGGAGCCCTTCAGGATTATTGAGGGAACTGTAGATGGTTCAGGTCAAACCCTTGTGGTTGGAGTAGAGTACCGGGGTTCCGGGCCTGCAAGAAAAACAGAAATTTCCGATGGTAATTACTCGGAACTCGATATTGGAGGGGGGGAGGCATTCTGGGCCGAGAGGATGCAAATTTTTTCAGGCATTGATGCAACAGAATGGAGGGCTGCTGATAATGGCGCTTTTTATATAGACGGTTACGAGATACAGATAAATGCCGGTGATACTCTGCCTGCTGTTGTTGCAAAGATTAACGATTCGGGGGCTCCGGTTAAAGCCGCTGTAGATCCGGAAACCAGGGGACTTATGATTACCGGAACAAATCCTCATCTGATTAAGATGGAGGATAAACAGGGTTCCGCCGCCCTTGAAGAATTGGGTATGATTCGCTTTAACAGCGATCCCTCGGCGCCTAACTGGGCTTCTTCGGCAAGGGTTGCCGGCGGATCAGTATTTGACATGGTACTGCGTCTCAGGGACGGGCTTTACAGGGGTGATCACGATTTTATTGGTACCCAGGGCATTGGCGGAATTGACCTTGCGCTTGGAAATCTGGAGACCCGCCTTACGGATATAGGAAGCCGCCAGGAAAGGGCCATGATGACATGGAACAGAATTAATCAGGAAATTCCCAATGTTTCCGCCATGATTGCAAGGGAAGCGGATGTTAATATGATTGATGCCGCAACAGACCTGGGAATGATGGATTTCGCCCACAAGGCGGCTTTACAGACTGCGGCCAAAATTATTCCGCCTACCCTGCTCGATTTCCTGCGTTAGGCGTTTTTAGGAGTTAATTGTGAAGGTTGCTACAAAGGCTTATGGTTTAATTGATGTAAACGAGGGTCAAAGGATAACATTTCCCCAGGGACTTTTGGGATTTGAATCTTTAAAAAATTATGTACTTTTGGACGCTGAACGCCAGCCTTTTTACTGGCTTCAGTCTCTAGATGTTGAACAGGTAGCTTTTGTACTGATCAACCCCTTCCTTTTCAGGCCGGATTACGAAATGAATATCGACAATGAAGAACTTTCGCCTGTTGGAATTACAGATCCCGGGAAAGCCCTTATCTTCTCAATTGTTACCATACTTGGCGACGGAAGTCCCATGACCGCAAATCTTCAGGGGCCTCTGGTAATAAATCGTGACAATCGTATTGGCATTCAGGCAGTATTGACCGATTCCCGATGGAAGACAAAACATGATATAATCGCGGAATTGACAGCCGCGAAGGGGCAGTGAGGAATTGTTATGCTGATATTATCCAGGAAAATCAATGAAAAGATTATGATTGGAGACGAAATTTCAGTATCAATCATTGAGATCCGGGGAGATCAGGTACGAATAGGTGTGGATGCCCCCAAATCCGTAAAAGTATTTCGTCAGGAAGTTTTTGACGCCATTAAAGCTGAAAATAAAGCGGCCGCCCAATCCGCTGTGGAATTGCCTGCCCTGGGCATAGATGTAAAGAGGGAAGTACTCTAACAGTAATACTAATTATCTGAGGCTTTTTCAAAACTTCAGTTTTTTAAAAAGCAACCTTGGATTTAGTAGGAAAAACCGGTTTTCCAAAGCAATTTTCAAAATCTAACCGGGTTTTGAAAATGGCTCATCTATCCTTATTATCTTCATATATATTTTCAAAGTCTTTTTCTATTTTCATGAATATTTCCATTAAAAATGGATCGAAATGGCTTTCTATGCCTTCGATCATTTTTTTTACCGTTAACCCATGATCCAGCGCCGGTTTATAACTCCTTTCCATTCTAAGCGCATCATATACATCGGCAATTGTAACTATTCTTGCGGCAAGGGGGATCATATCCCCAGAAAGCTGATAGGGGTAGCCCGTACCATCCCAGCGTTCATGATGGGAAAGGGCAATTTCTTTTGCCATGGGATTGGGATAGGTAGAAAGAATAAAGGCGCCGTTTTTTGTATGCTCACGCATTACTGTCCATTCCCAGTCTGAAAGAGGTCCCTCTTTGTTTAGAATATCATCAGGTGTACCGATTTTTCCCACGTCGTGCATGGAAGCCAAAAAACCTATGTTGTCAATAAAATCAGCGTCTATGCGGTTATACTTGGGATTTCTGCTGCGGAAAAGTTCTACAGAAAGTCTCTTGGAATAGAAATTTACGCGGACTATATGGAAACCGGTATCATTGTCCTTTAATTTGGAAGCTTCCAAAAGACTCATGAAGGTGCTTCTGGTTAGCCTTTTGTTTTCCTCCGTGACATCATCAAACATGACGACAAATTCTTTTGGTATGCCGGGGTTAAGTCCTGCCGGGAATATATAAACTTTTATTTGGACAGAAGTCATGTTTCTGGATTTAATGCGAACCGTACCTTTCCAGAAGAATCCGTTTTTGCCTTCGATAATGGCATTGTGGATCTTGCGCATTTCGTCTATTCCAAAAGATTTACCGAAAACATCTATAAAATATTTGCCGGACATATCTACAAATCCGGAAAAAAGATTCCTGCATGCCCCGTTGGCAAAGAGAATTTTCATCTGCTTGTCGATAATAAGTACCGGGAAAAAACTTTCTATGTACGGATTTGCAGAAGAAGAAAAATAGTCCCGTTTGTAATGATCTTCAAAAGGTTCCGGTATGTTTTCGTCTTCCAGTTCTAGGACTTCTTCAACAATGTCTTCAATATCTTCTGGTTCCAGATCTCCTGGTTCCAGCGATTCAATTTCTTCTAGTTCTTCCGGTTCTGGAATAATCATAGTATCTGACATTTTCATCATAACCCGCTTTCATTCCAATTTTAATTCAGCATCACTCTTTCGTAAATAAAGGGGACCGGAATCTATATCATTTGCTTTATATAGTATATCCTTTTTTACGATTTTTATCAATTCTTTTGCCCGTCCCATTCCAAATTCAGGATCTATTTTTATTTGATCTCCGGGGATATGCTCCTCAATACGTTCCTTCATCAGTTCTGCTCCTGGCCCTGTTAAAATTATCGGCTCATTTTTGCTTATATTTTCAACAGGCGTATCAACAGGGTCAGAAATGGATATTTTTTCACAGGGAATTGAACCTTGTGCCCGAATTTTTTCTATTTCCAGGGAAATTAATTCCGGAGAAGTATCCAGAAAGCCTGTGAGACAAATGCCTTTAAAATAAAGAGCTGTGAAAAAACATTCGTTTTTGGAGTCCATTGACGGGATAACAATACCGGGCCAGGCGGATAAATGCCATGCAAGACAATCCAGGGTAGGAATTGAGACAAGAGGTATGCCTAAGGCCATGGAAAGACCTTTTGCAGTTGAAAAACCTATCCTTAATCCGGTGAAAGAACCCGGGCCTTTCATGCAGGCTGCTACATTCAATTCTGCGGGGAGTAGGCCGGCGGATTTAAAGAGCATGTCTATACATTCCATCATAAGTTCTGAATGCCGCTTTCCATTATCGACCTCAAAATGCCAGACTCCTTCCCCGGCTGCCAGGGCAACTGAAAGGATCTCAGCTGATGAATCAAGGGCAAGGATATTCATTTATGCTCCATAGGAGGTTGTCCTCCATATATACGGATTAGTCTTTTATCGGCGCTTTTTATTTCAATCTCTATCCTAAATGCATGGGGAGCTATAAAATCAGGGATATTTTCACTCCATTCTATTATTGAAATCCCATTGCCGAATACTGCCTCTTCACCTCCGATGGCATAAAAATCATCATTTCCCCTTAAGCGGTATGCGTCAATGTGGTATACTTTAACGGAATTGCCATTTTTAAGCGTACCTGAGTATTCTAATATGATCCCAAAGGTAGGGCTGGTAATTTCCTCAGCAATACCCAGCCCTCTGGCGATTCCCTTTATAAAACAGGTTTTTCCCGATCCCAAAGGTCCAAAGAAAGCTGCTATACTGCATTTTTCAAGAAGATTGGAAAAATTTTCTCCTATGGCAAAAGTTTCTTCCGGAGATGAACTTATGAAAACTGCGGGAATATTAAGAACCCCGCGGCAGTCCGCCGGAGCATTTTCCCCGGGGGGAAAATTTTTTATATCAGAGGTTTCAATACTGCGTTCAAATTGGCGTTTTTTGGTCATTTTATTCGTCGTTTAATAAACGCGGCAAGAGCGAACCTGCGGTCCGGCAGGGTATGGAAACCGCCTTCAAATCAATTGGGAAGTTTCCCTTCTGAATCCAGGGCGCCGATAAAATTTTTCAGCTCCTTGTGCAGAGGTACCAAAGGATAATCGACCGTATCCAAAAGGGATATTTTTATTTCTGTAGCGCCGGTCGGTTTATGCTCAATCTGGAAATCCAGTTTTGTATTTACAGGTTTATCCATTAACTCCAGTATAGCCATACCTGAGTATAGCCTGCGGTAGTAAATGGGTACATCCTTTCTGACTATGTCTGTTATTTCAACTATTTTCATTTTTTCCTGACTGCTTTTTAATATTATTAATATTACACATCCGTCTAATCAGGTCAAGTGATTAATTTAAAACACTTTGATTTATAACTTAGCCCTCATCATAGCCAAAAACCAAAGTGCTGATGGAATTAAAAGCTTTGCGAGGCACTTTAAGGAATTTTATATGCATTATTGTTCCCATTGGTCCTGAACGGTTAACCCTGAGTACCTGTCCAAGTACATTAATCAAATTGCTTTCATTGTAGTCCATGGTGATCTTAAGGCGCGAACCTATTTGTATTGGCGCCGAAGTTTTTATTGAACAGCCCCCGATGGATACATCCTGAACCGTACCGCTGAATCTCTTGCTGTCTACCACCAATTTTGGAGCTTTTTTCTTCCCGTTTCCGGCGTCTTCCACAAAAACCAGAAAAAATTCACAACGTGTAGATGTCTGTTTCCGGCGATACATCCTTTTAACCAGACTTTTCATTTTCCCGGAATGAGTAATCTGGAGTCCGCTTCCATTGGGAGTATCTACAACGCCTGCAACCTGGCCATCGTAGGAGAAACCTTTACTTGATCTTGTAAAGAACGACAGCGTTACCTTTGTCCCCCTGACAAGACGAACAGGTGTTCCAAGGGCATTTTTGGGCATGTCGATAATAATATTCTGTCCGCGGGACGATATTACCCGTACAGGATAGTTATCTTTACTGCTGATAAGAACCGCCGGTGTATTTTCCGCAATCTGTCCGGAAGAAGCCGACGCCCCTCCAATGCCTGGGGCAGCCTCAATTACGTTTCTTAAGGAAAAGAGTTTAACCAGGCGCTGCTGGACTTCATCATCATTGTTTGAGCTCTTTTCAATTGTTTTGTATGCCCGGCGGAAGTGACGATCAAGAAGGGCAGGGTTTCTCATAACCCTCTCCGCATCTGTTACTCCGTCAATCCTGAAAACATATTCAAGCAGGCGGGTTTGCTCCCTGTCCAGGCCATAGGAAGAAGCAATGCGGTAAAAGGAAAAGGAATTAAATTTTCTTGGAGTTGCGGCAGCGGTTCTTTTCCCGGTTTTTCCGACTATTGTGGTATTTACCCTGCCCCGGATTAAATGAAATATGATGGATAGAAGAATGATGGCGCCGATGACAATTACAAGCACCATTGCTTCTACGGGGTTATCATCTTTAAAATACTTAACCTGATCCCGATTTTGGAGGAGGAATAATTGCAGACCCGGAAGTATTGCGAACATTCTTTTACCTATACCTTATTTATCGGTAAATCAGGATTTAGACATAACTGGGAAGTCCGATTCGGTAATATCCTTTAAGGTAGTATAAAACTTTAAAAGACGCGGAGCAAGCTCATATTCTGCTATATCTCCGGCAAGGACTATGTCCAGGTTCTCAAAAGCGGCCGAGAGTTCCCTCAATACGGTGTTAAATTCATCAATAAAAGAACGGGCAGGAAGATTATCAATGATCAAAGTATCCAAAGACAGGCATTCCGAACCAAGAGTAAAAAAAATTCTGAAGAGTTTTTCTCCTGTCCCGGCAAATAACTGCAGGGTTTCGGCTGCGTGTTGATCTTTCCCCGTTTGAATATCAAGGGGATACTCTTCAATTCTTGCAGCAATGTTTTTTACCAGGGTTTCAGCGGACCTTATCTCCTCACGGGGATTCGTGATTTCCCTCAGGCGTTCATTTATGACAAGAATCAGGTCAGAAGGTGAAAGCCCTTCTCCGGAAAAGGTTAAACCTGCAAGAACGTAAATATCTTTAATGTCCGTAGCCAAAAATCGCGCTGCTGCGCTGTCTTCCCAATCCGACTTTACCCCGGCCCTTTCATCAAACCGGGCATTCATATAGAGTTCACTGGTTTGAAGCAATTCTTCCAGGGCGCCGGAAGCCAGTTCTCTCCATGTGCTCACGCTGATATTGAGTTTTCTAATATCTTTGATGTTTCTGGAAAATGCTTCTGTCAGGGTATCATCTTTAAGGTCTTGCCCGTCTGCATTAATTCCCTGAATACGGTTCCCAGTCCGGGAAATCCATAGATCCAGGCCCTGCAATACATCCCCAAGGGTCTTCTCCGTATTAAGGGTAATATCCGCCGGCTTGTCGTTAATCAATATTTCCATTATCTGTTATTATTGTTACTATTTTGCTGCTGGAACCTGTCCAGGGAAGTTGACATCTGTTCCATTCGGTTATAGGCCCCTTCCATTTGGCTATACTGTTTTTTCAAATCCGCTTCCTTTGAAGCAAGCTGGCGATCCAGGGTTTCTATGCGGCGTCTTTCCTGATCTATGCGTGAATTCATATTCCCGGATTTTAGGGCGAAAATGCCTCCGGTTTCGGTATATGGCTTGGTCAGAGCATCTATTGAGAAGGCTATCCCGGTGTCCGGAAGAAGGTCGCCCGACGAGTCCGAAGCGAAAAGATCTTTTATTGAGGGTAATTTGGATGCTATTGCCGCATCCAGAGCTTTTTCATCGATCTCCAGATAACCCCTCAGCCTTGATGCGTCATAACCCCCGCTTGCGCCGCCCCGGCGCACATCTGTACCGACGCCTATTTGGGCTAACAGGGAAAGGTCCTGTTCACCTGATGTGGGATAAGGTGTGTTAATTATGCGTAAGAGGCTGTTTCGCATCTGCATCAGGGTAGAATCCCCTGAGAAGGTTCCAAGCCTGTTTAAATAATCGTCTCTTTCTTCTTTTGAGAGATAGGAGAGCTCGTCAATTACCCTGTTATCATTACGGGTAAGGACGTTTATTTCCGCCATTAGGCGGTTATAATTTCCTACAAAGGAAATAATTGAGTCTTTTACGGTTTCCCTGTCCGGTTCAACTGTCAGCCTGACCGGCCTTTCAGAGGTTCCCCTAACGGTTAAAGTAACTCCCGGAACAAGGTCGGCAATATCGTTCCCGGAACGATGAATTTCAATTCCTTCCATGGAAATTATGGCGTCCTGGGCAGTGGAAACGGCGTTTAGCGGCTTTATTCCCCCCAGTGCATCCGGATCAAAAACCTGGACATTTTGAAGGGAAACATCCCGGTGGGTATTATTGTTTACAATATTCATGGAAACTATGGATTTTCCCGGTGCCAGAGAATTTAAAGAGTATTGGTAACCGTTGAATTTGGAAGAATCCTGGATGGGGGGAAGTTCAATGCTGCTCCCGTCTGAAAATGTCAAAGAAAGAATCCCCATATTATCGACACGCCTGGGTTGTTCCGGGGGAGTCCAGACCGGAAGGGAAACGGAAGTGCCGTCATTTTCAATTACTATCCCTCCATAGGAAATGGATCCGGAAGGAGGAATGGACGGCCCTGGGGGCGGTTTGGGAACGGGAATGGAAGTTTGAGATTTTAATTCTGTAGAGGTTTCAAATTTAAGAACCCAGTTTCCCGAAGACGGAATATCAAAGTTAATGGGTACCTGGTATGAGCTTCCTGCTTTAACATTCAGAATTTCATCGGTAAAATCCTGGCGGGAATCATTT
>JGI24702J35022_10002802_pt1 | contig 10570 bp, 6 predicted proteins | sample TergutTh196P4_FD_35022 | JGI IMG/M metagenome (IMG submission 35022)
CAAGGGTCTGGAATTTCCGGTAGTGTTCATTTACGACTCTGCCAATGCCGGAAACTCCGCCCAGTCATATGACTTGGTGTGGTACCATGCGCAATACGGCCTAATCCTTGACATTCCACAGGCAGACGGCCTGCCTATTGGTGGAAATTATTTCCGCGAAATCATGGAAAGGGAGGAGAGGGCAAAAGACATAGCCGAACTCAGGCGCCTCCTTTACGTTGCCATGACAAGGGCCGAAAGCAGGCTTTTCCTCACCTTTACCCTGCCGCCACAAACCGTCAAAGAAAAAGAAAAATGGGACATGGACGGCCAGGAATTCAACGGGGAAACAATACGGTCCCGCCTCGCCCAACTGGAAGATAAATCGGGAAAGAAGGTAACTTTCCTCACGCTCCTTACAGGCATACTCTTCGACTGTCCATCTTCCCTTTGCTCCCTGGAAGCGATTCCTGTTTTATCCAGGGCCGATATATTTCGCATTCATATCGGGGAAGGGAAAGGGAAGCATAGCCTGACACAGCGGGAAGCGGCCCTGGCTGCCTTCCCCTTTTACGAGGAAGCGGAAGTCCTTCCCGAAGGAAAAGCGGGGCCGCCGGTATTACAGGCAAGCGCTCTGCGTTACAAACCGCAAGTGCCTGCCGCCACCGCTGCTGCTGTAAATGATGACCTTCTTGATAAGTCAGGCCTAACCCCGGCTGACTTCGGCAGCCTGGTCCACGCGGTATTGGAAGGGCGACTCAAGGGGCGGCCCTGTGTCATCCCGCCACGGGTTCGCTCACGCATCGATGACGATAACTCGTTGCGGAAGCTTCTTGCCCCTGCCGAAGCTATGGCGGATTCCTTCCTTGCATCGGAGCTGGGGAAACGCTGGGCCGCCTCGGGTAAGCAGGAATCGGAGTTCCCGGTTATAACTTCGGTTACGGTAGAAGGAAAACCCATCGCCATCATGGGCCAGATAGATCTCCTTTTTGAGGAAGAGGACGAAGTCGTGGTTGCGGATTTCAAAACCGACAGGGTGGAAAACCCCGAAGACCACTACGCCCAGCTTGCGGCCTACTTCCGGGCCGCAGGCGATATTTTCGGCAAACCGGCCTCGGCCTGGCTCTTCTACCTCCGCAGTGGCAGGGCGGTGAATGTCACAGAGGCGGTAAGAGCTTTGTCGCTGGAAGAACTGGCTGCATCATAATAAATTGGGACTTATCATTATCCTGGTATGGTGTATACTGTATTAACTTTAGGAGGCTTTGGGATGTTAGGACACGGAGAATTAGTTGTTGTTGTATTGGTGATCCTTGTATTGTTTGGCAGCGCTGCTATCCCCAAATTCGCCCGTTCCCTGGGGCAGGCAAAAAAAGAGTTTCTCAAGGCCCAAAAAGAAGCGGAAATGGAAGATACGGAAACGGGGTTTTCCGAAGAAGAAAAGAAGGCTGTGGAAAAGAAGGCCGGGGAATAAACGGGCGTAAAAGAGTATAAGTTAAGGATAGAATAATGCCTTTTGGCAAAGAAGATATGCCCATACTGGAGCATATCAGGGAATTGAGGAATGTAATAATAACATCGATAATTGCCTTTGTTATTGCCTGTGTAGTGTCTTTTACTTTGTCCAAACAGATTATAAGCATATTTACCGAACCTTTTTCCCGGATTGACAGTTTGGTTGAAAAGACGCTGGTGGTCAGCTCTATAACAGAAGGTTTCGTCGCCCAGTTAAAAATTACGTTTGTAGGCGGGTTTATAATATCCATGCCGATTCACATCTTCGGTATAATCCGTTTTGTATTCCCCGGTCTTAGCGCCAGGGAGAAACGGATAGTCATGTCGTTTCTCGTGTTTAGCCTTATCCTGATTATAGTCGGGGCCTACATGGTGTACTTTAAGCTCATACCCCTGGCGATAAATTTTTTGACCAACCCTTACTTTGTGCCCGTGACAGTAGGATTTCTCCTGAATTACGAAACCAATATTTTCTATCTCCTGTCCTTCATGCTTTGGTCGGTATTGGCCCTCCAAATACCGCTTATTATGGAAATACTCCTGGCTATGAATGTGCTCAAGCGCCGCCAGGTATGGAAGGCAACGCGCTTTGTTATAGCGGGTTGCTTTCTACTTGCTGCGATCGTCACCCCTCCGGACATACCGAGCCAGATAGGGGTTGCCGTTCCGCTCTGTTGCTTCTATTTTTTGGCCCTCCTGGTAGCCAAAATATTTAAATTTGGGGAAGGCTGATGTTTGGCATAGGTTTTGGGGAGATCGTCATTGTTTTATTGATAGCAATCGTTTTTATCCGGCCGGAAGACCTGCCCAAATTCTTTGCCCGTGCAGGTAGGCTTTACGGACAAATAAAGAAAATGTACAACGAAATAATCGAGGTAAAGGATAAAATAATAAAAGAGATAGATTCACCTGACCACTTAAATAAGTGGTCAGGTGGCGACGTTTCCCTGGATGAACCCCCTGTCGTTTCAAACCCGGCAGTCAAGCCAAAAGACATGGGCTTAGCCGCAGCAGGTTCCCCTCCGGGAGCAAAAGAAAACCAGCCCTTTGATGCTTAATAAAAATAATGCTTTACAAAGCAAAATAGTGTATAATATTATAAAATATGTGTTTTTTTAATGAATTTAACGGACTGATAAAACACAGACGTATACTTAGCACTGCCCTACTGACTTGTGTGCTATTTGTTACCCCAGCATTGCTTCCCGCCCAGGATCCCGCAGTGCCATTGTCCGAAGGGCGGCTGCTTATCGCAACCACGGACAACAGCCCAATTTCCACCGATAGGCTTTTATACCTTGCCCTAAAAAAAATTAACTACGTTGGCAGCTTTGTGTATCCCATAGTACAGGAAGGATACAACGGCGCCAACGATGGAATCTACGATGGCGTTGTCTCGGCATACCCCGACCTTGACAGCGTCTATACCGGCCTCCGCAAGGTACCCTATCCCATAGAGCAAATCGACGTGAGGGTATTTTCCCGCGAGGGCAGCAATATTCGCGTAAACAACTGGGGTGAACTGGAAGGCCTTAGTGTGGGGATTCTTGAAAACCGGACATATATCCTTGAACGGCTCCCCAGGAATACCAATGTTTTCACAAAGTCTACGGACAGGGCCGTACTCAACGGGGTGGTAAGCGGCGAGTATGATGTTGCCGTTTTATCGGAGAGATCCCACGAGGCCCTCAGCGAAGGGCTTCGTGTGGTCGGGGTTGGTCAGGTTGATCAACTAACGGAATACCTTTATCTCAACAAAGCGCACGAAGAAATTGTTACACAAATCAGCGATGGACTTAATGCATTGTTTGTCGAAAGGATAGCAGACAAAATCCTTCTTGACCTTCCTATTCCGGAGATTAATACACAAAAGACAATCGTACATATTATTTCCAGCAACAACGAGATGGAAAGGGAGGAAAATTTCAGTGCGGCTTTAAGAAGCCGTTTCATAGACGATATGTCTGTTGAATGGAAAACGATATCCCTTGATGCCAAGCGCTTCCCCAGGGATAATAATAGTGCAACCTATATAGCCCACCTGCTTCGCGCCGATTCCGTTTCCAGAAATGTAGCCGCCATTATCGTTTCGGGGAATCCCGCCCTGGCTTTTCTAATCGATTATTACTATCTTTATTTTCGGGACGTACCCGTATTGTTTTACGGCGTAGACGATCAATACAAGAAAATTATACAAGGTTATGAAAACAACTTTACAGGCATTGTAGACTATCTTGAAACGCTGGAAACATTAAACGTTGGGCTCTCTATTTTCCCTGAGACAAAAAACGTCTACATCGTAAATGACTATACGCCAGAGGGCCTACAGTATAAGAGAGCATTCGAGGATCAACTGGATCCTCTGAAAAACAAGTTGAACATAAAGTACAATGAAGACATAAGCTTCAATTTGCTGTTGGCAGAAATAAGAAGTCTCCCCAAAGATAGCTTAGTGTTTGTGGGCTCTTATTTCGTTGACGGTAACCGGCAATATTACCCGCTTAGCGAAACCAGGCGGCTTCTGGCAAGGGACTGCTCAGTTCCGATACTATCTATTTACTCCCATGATGTAGCGTATAACGCCATTGGCGGGAAATGTCAGGATTATCAAAAATACGGTGAAAAGATTGCCGATATGCTTGAGGCACTGCTCTCTGGCGGGAAGGTTCAGGATATACCTGTCATTTCAAAGGATGAATCATGCAATACCTTTGTATTTGATAAAATTCAGATTGCAAAATTTCATGTATACGCAGGAGCTTTGCCTGCCGGTTCCCGGATTATCAACACAGTTCCTTCCTTATTTGAGACTAACCCAGAATATGTCATATCATTGGTAATCCTGCTGACTATCAGTTCTGCCTTGATCATTGTTTTGATCACCTTCAGGATCAAGGAAAGAAAACACAGCAAACAGATTCAAGCCGCCGCCAAACGCCTCGAAGTCGCCTTTTCGGAAGCAAAGCGGGCGAATCAGGCAAAGTCTACTTTTGTTGCGAATATGAGCCACGAAATTAGGACGCCCCTTAACAGTATTGTCGGTTTTTCAGAGCTGGCGATGGATGATGATATCAAACCGGAAACAAAGGATTATCTTGAAAAAATCATAGAAAATTCAAACTGGCTTCTTAATATAATAAACGATATCTTAGATATACTAAAAATTGAATCCGGTAAAATGGAGCTGGAATGCGTCCCATTTAACCTGCATGATATTTTCACGCAATGTCAAACTCAATTTGTGCAAAGCGCAAATGAAAAAGGAGTTATATTGCATTTTTACGCCGAACCGACAATCGGCAAGAAGCTGCTTGGCGATCCGATAAAACTTCGCCAAATATATACAAACCTTCTTTCAAATGCAATAAAGTTTACAAATGTCGGCACAGTCAAGCTCTCGTCGTATGTTGTAAACTCAGACGACTCCAGTTGCACAATTTGTTTTGAGATTAGGGACAGCGGCATAGGGATGACGGGCGAGCAGATCGAGAATGCATTCCTGCCGTTTTCCCAGGTTGATGCCAGTATGACACGCAGGCAGGGGGGAACGGGCCTGGGGCTTTCCATCACCAAAAGTTTAATTGAACTGATGGGCGGCATACTGACAGTGGAAAGTACCCTAAAGGTGGGCAGCAAATTCAGTTTTGAGCTGACATTTAGGACAATAGATATTCCTGATATGGAACCGAGCCGCGAAACCGTGACTGAAAATATCAAAAAGCCGACATTCAAGGGCGATGTATTGATATGCGAAGACAATTTTATGAATCAGCGCGTCATAAGGGAACATCTGTGGAGGGTAGGGTTAAAATACGAACTGGCTATAAACGGCAAAGAAGCCGTAGATATAGTCCGCAGACGCAAAGAAGCCGGTGAAAAGCCTTTTGACTTAATTTTTATGGATATTCATATGCCGGTCATGGACGGGCTAGAGGCTACACCAAAAATCATTGAGATGAATACAGGGTCGCCTATAGTAGCAATGACGGCAAACATCATGACTGACGACAAAAATCTTTATGAAAAAATCGGTATGCTGGATTGCATAACAAAGCCTTTCACGTCGCAGGATCTTTGGCATTGCCTCCTAAAGTATTTTGATCCTCTTGAAAGTACAGACCAAAAAGCGGATAAGGAACCTGATATAATGGAAGATGAGGAATTTCGATTGCAGTTACTAAATGATTTTGTCAAGGACAGTCGTTCCAAAACTAAGGAAATTAAAGAAGCCCTAGAAATAAACGACATAAAGCTTGCCCACAGGCTTGCGCATAGTTTAAAAAACAATGCCGGGCTTGTCGGCAAAAGCGCCCTGCAAAAGGCAGCTATCGATGTGGAGATGTCGCTCAAAAAAGGGGAAAACCTTGTTACACAGGCACAGATGGACCTTCTCGAAACCGAATTGCACTCTTCCATAGAAGAGATTGAGCCGCTTCTTAAAAAAAATGCCACTGTGCCCAAAATCAGTACCCAATATGTTGCGCATAACATGGATAGAGCCATGGAAGTACTGGAATCTTTGGAACCGCTGCTAAAAAGCGGCAACCTGGACAGCCTTGGTTTTATTGAAGATCTTCGCTCTATACCGGGAAGTGAAGAACTTATTGGGCAGATGGAAAAATTTAATTTTAGACCTGCTGCGCTTATGGCGCTGGGCATACTTAAACAAAAGTTGGAGGTAAATAATGGATGATGCAAAAAAAGACCTTGCAAAGCAACGGTACAGCATACTTATTATAGACGATGAAAAATTTAGCATCAATGTTTTGGCCCATATTTTGCGCCAGGACTATATCATCTATACCGCAAAAGATGGAAAAACAGGGATTGAGATTGCCAATGAATTTAACCCCGACATCATATTACTGGACATTATAATGCCTGAAATGGACGGGTATGAGGTGCTGTCAGCACTGAAATCGTCTGAAAAAACAAAGCATATTCCTGTAATATTCGTTACAGGGCTTGATAGCGGTGGAAACAATAAAAACGATCTGACATCTGGAATGGCGGATTGCATCTATAAGCCATTCAAAGCTTCTGATGTCAGGGAAAAAGTGGATAAACAGATTAAAATGGTACAAAATCGTACATAAGGAATCTGCACCTTGCTTTGCAATTAATTTAGGTAGGTTTAAATGTCAATTAGGCTAAAAGCGTTTATTATGATTGTGTTTGTTGTTATTGTTGTAACAACGGCAAGCTTCTTCTCTGGCCTCTTCTTTACGAATAAAAACCTTACAGATACCATTGAGCAGGACTTGTCTTTTACTATAGAAGTGGCGGATGGCCACGTTTCCACAAAAATACTGCTGATTAAAACCAACGCAATGCATTTCGCCGACAGTCTGTTAAAGGCCGGTTCTGCAGAAGAAATGACGGAAATCATGAAAAATCATATTGCCGAATGCCCAGACTGCATATCGCATTCGGTTTTTGACCGTAATGGTTTAATTGCCTATTATGGCACACCCATAAGCCGTGAAGAAATTCTTACGCACAATGGGGAAATAGAAAGGGTATTTAGAGAAGGTATTACCATCATTACCAGCCCGTTCTACTGCACCGATTCAGGCGAATTTATCATGCAAATATACACACCCCTTGGCCCAGACAGGATTCTTTCCCTGACCCAGTCTGGTCTTATATTCAGCAACCTTGTATCCGGTTATAAGCTGGGGAATACCGGCAATGTTTATATGATAAATGGGGAAGGCAATATAATTGCCGATGTAAACATAGCGCTTGTGCTAAATCAATATAATTATATCATTAGGGACGGAGAAAACCAGGAAACAGCAAGCAAAGATGAATACGAGATGAGTGAATTGATTAAGAATGTGCTGTTAAATGAAAAAGGAACAGGCAGATACCATTATAAAGGGGTAGAGCATCTTTGTTCTTATCGAAAAGTAACCGACTCGATAGCAGGCTGGCGTATTATCGTGGATGCCCCGCTAAACGAAAGCTTTCAATCCAGTGCACTGCAAGGGCATTTATTGTTCACCCTGTCCTTCTTGATAATAGGGACAGTATTGTCCCTTATCTTATCCGGATTTGTAGTAAGGCCGTACATAGAACAAAAAAAACTTCATGAAACTGTTATTACTCAAAATGAAGAAATCAAAAATAGGGATGCACTGCTCAATATATTAAACCATACCGCAACAATCCTGCTTAGGTCAGATCAAAAAAGATTCGCAAACGACCTGCACCTATGTATGGGAATGATGGCAAGGGCAATAGATATTGACCGCATATATATCTGGAAAAACAGCACAATAAACGGAAGGCTATACTGTTCGCGGATTTATGAGTGGAGGGAGAATGATATTGAACCACAGCCAGATACATTAATGATAAATGTATCTTACGACGATATACTTCCCGGATGGGAAAGCACGCTGTCAAACGGAAAATGCATTAACCAAATTGTAAGCAATATGTCCCAACAAGAACAGGCGCAGCTTACGGTACAGGGGACAGTTTCTCTTTTTGTGTCACCTGTATTTTTCCAGGACGAATTTTGGGGGTTCATTGGCTTNGACGATTGCCAAAATGAACGTGTGTTTACCGACGATGAACAAATTATTCTGTACTCGGGGGGGATAAATATTGCNAATGCTTTGCAGCGGGACGAGTTCATGCAAAACATTCAAGCTACAGCCGCAAAGTTAGAAGCGGTAATTTCCAATTTTTCCGGCATTATATGGAATGTCAACCGAAATAATATTATTACACTGCTGAACGGCTTGTACATAAAAAATCTTGGGCTTTCACCAGCATCCTTTGAGGGCTGGAACCTTGATTCTGCCCTAAAGCATAATGAAAGCCTGAAAGCAATTATAATGAATATAGAGGAAACAATTAGCGAAGGGGCCCAGGATTGGGTTTATGAAAATAGCGGTAAAGTGTTTCACGCCCATACCATGCCAATAATCGATGATAATGGTGAGGTGGAAAGTGTGGTAGGCGTCATCGACGATATGTCAAAGATGGCCCAGCTTCAGGCGGATCTTGAGACTGCGCTAAAGGCGGCACAGGAAGCAAATCAGGCAAAATCAAATTTCCTGGCCAACATGAGCCATGAAATGCGTACCCCCCTTAATACCATTATTGGACTTTCAGAACTAATCCTTGGGTACGGGGAATTGAATTGGGAGAATTCTTCCAACCTCGAAAAGGTTAACAATGCCGGTATGACCCTGCTCTCAACGGTAAACGATATTTTGGACATTTCCAAAATAGAGGCCGGGAAATTTGAGCTAATTCCTGTCGAATACGATCTTCCTAGCCTGGTAAATGATGCCATATCCCAGAGCAGCCTGTTTATAGGCGAGAAACCCATCAGCTTTATTCTGGACATCGACGAGAAGTTTCCTTCGCGGCTTTACGGGGACGATTTGCGGGTTAAGCAGGTTCTTAACAATCTATTGTCCAACGCTTTCAAATATACACGGGAGGGGACGGTAGAGCTAAGTATAAGTTTTACCCGTGAAGATGCGGTCAATACCGACGATGGCATTGTTTGGATTATCTTTCGTGTCCGGGATACAGGCATGGGTATCCGGAATGAGAGCATTAAGAATCTGTTCGTCGACTATGCCCAGATGGATTCTAGGGTCAACCGCAGTATAGAAGGCACAGGGCTTGGGCTTCCCATCTCCAAGAGAATTCTTGAAATGATGGATGGCTCAATCTACGTTGAAAGTGAGTATGGAAAGGGCAGCGTGTTTACGGCGGAGTTCAGGCAAAAAATTGTAGGCAGTGCCGTAATCGGGTCGGAAACAGTTGATAGTTTGAAAAAAATGCATTATTCCGAGCAGAAGCGCCGGCGAAACTACAAAATGATAAGGCGCAAAATGCCATACGCGCGGGTACTGGTGGTGGATGATGTAGAAACTAACCTGGATGTTGCAAAGGGAATGTTGAAACCTTACGGAATGCATATCGACTGTGTGACAAACGGCGAGGATGCCATAAATGTAATTCGCAATGGGAGAAACAAGTACAATGCGGTTTTCATGGATCACATGATGCCGGTAATGGACGGGATTGAAGCAACAAGGATAATCAGGGAAGAAATAGGGACAGAATACGCCGAAACCGTGCCAATAATTGCCCTAACAGCCAATGCACTGGTTGGGAATGAGGAAATGTTTTTAAGCAAGGGGTTTCAGGCTTTTATACCCAAACCCATAGAAATTGAACGCCTTGATGCGGTGATCCGGGAATTTGTGCGGGACAAGGAGCTGGAAAAAGCTTACGAGGGGTCAAGCGCAAATGGAAATGTGTTTCCGGATATCCGAAGCGGCAGGGACAGGCGTGTAAGCGTAGACAGAAGACACGGAAATGAACGCAGGACATCCGAAATAACTATAGACGGAATAGATACAGACAGGGGGATAGAACACTTTAGGGGGGATAAAGAATCATTCCTGCGCGTCCTACGCTCCTATGCGGTGAATACTTCCCATCTTCTTAAACGTATCAAGGAAGTTACCGTGGACACTCTAGCCGACTACGCAGTGACGGTTCATGGAATAAAAGGTTCCAGCCGTGGCATTTGCGCAGAAGAATTGGGTGCCAAGGCCGAAACCCTTGAGAAAGCTGCCAGAGACGGCAATTTTGACTTTGTGTCGGCAAATAATGCTGCTTTCATAGAAGACGCAGAGAAACTTGTTGGCGATTTGGAAGAGCTGCTCAGGAGCATGAAACTTGAAAGCAAGAAACCAAAAAAAGACAAACCCGACCCGGAAGCGTTGAAAAGGCTCCTGGCTGCTTCCGGGACATATAACATGGACGGGGCGGATGCGGCAATGGATGAGATTGAAAAATACGAATACACCTCTGATAACGGACTTGTTTCTTGGCTCAGGGAAAACGTCGATCAGGCTAATTTCTCACAGATAAAAGAAAAACTTAACAATCTGGATATTGCGACATACTAAGCGGATCAGGCAAAGGGGCGTTTTTCCCAACAGCATAACTTTGCCTTTTTGCCGCTCCCGCAGGGGCAGGGGTCGTTGCGGCTGACGCCCTTCCACAGGGCCGCGAGCCGCTCCCGCAGATTGGC
>JGI24702J35022_10002803_pt1 | contig 10569 bp, 10 predicted proteins | sample TergutTh196P4_FD_35022 | JGI IMG/M metagenome (IMG submission 35022)
ATGGTGGCTCCCGAAAGGGTATCAGTACCGTACAATTTAGCGCTACGCCCGGCACCCCATCCAAGTAAACCCAAAACAGGAAGTGTTGCAAGGTCTTTCAACAGTTCGCGCCGCGTATTGACGCCTGTATCCGAATCTGCCGGAACAGTTGCCGATTCTTTTTTCCTTTTCAGCAATTGTATCGCATCATCCAAGCCATAACCTCTTTCCCGGTAACAAAAGAAAAAGACAAGTATGGACGCTTCAATAAACAGTTGATTAATGATATACACTGATCCATCGCCGGTGAGCAATGTGATTCCGAAAGGCGGATATGCAAAATAATACAATGCGAGCAAAAAAGCACCGAAAAGCGACGCCCATCTAATGTATAATCCGAGGAATAACGCCAAACCGATCAATATCAACCCCCACACATTGAGGAAATCAATTACGGCAAGCCGTCCGGACGAAACGGCTAACCAATGATAAAATCCTGAAAGAAACCCGTAGGTGTTGTTCAGGTACGATGCAGCCGACCATTCCTCGGCAAACAGTTTGATACATCCTTCATAAAGGAAATGCCAGCCAACGGCCACGCGGATAACGGTGATGATTGTTTTTTTCATGATACGTTTATTTAATTAACGCCTTACGGCAATATTCTACACATTTGATTACTTCCTTCACGGCATCTGAATCTTGAGGAATATCATATTCCTGTTCAATGTGGCAAACAATCGGCCATTTTTCTTTTTGGATGAGCTGAAGTATTTCCACTATGGGTGTTTGTCCTTCGCCGAAAGGAAGATTTTTGCTTTGTTTGTAACTTCCCTCCCATGTCTTGTCCTTCAGGTGGAGGTTGGCGATACGGTGATGCAACCGCTTGATCAGGTCACAGGGATCCAGGCCGGTAGCGCTATAATAGTGCCCTACGTCAAAACTGAGCATCAGACGGGAACCATACGCCAGCAATGTATCAAAACTGAAATCCGGATCTTCCGGCTGTCCATGATTATGGAAAATAGCATAGAGGTTGTGCTTGTCCGCAAACGGGGAAATACGCTGAACTGCCTCTTCGGATATTTCCATGACAATGCCTTCAGCACCCAGCGCTTTACAGATGTTAAACGCATAGTCGATTTCTTCGTCTGACCATTCGGGCGAACCTATATTCAGAATATGAATATCCACTCCTTTTTCGTTGAACATCTCCTTGATTTCCTTGAATTTGTCCATAGAAACAGTCTTGCGCCACTGAGTCGCTTCATTCCTGTTTGCCGGGATACCGGCATAGTTTTCTACCGTGCCACCCAACAGTTCAACCGAATTAATTCCCGACTGAACAATATAGTCCAACGTCGCTTCAAGCGACTGATCAGGCATGCTCCGGTAGCTATAGGTAATGGCTCCTATTTGTACACCGCCAAATTTTGAATTTGGCTTCTGGTCAACAGTGCACTGCATACAGACAGCAGTTGCAACTAAAATAAATAATACTTTTTTCATAACGCTTAAAAATTATATGGTTTTCTATATTGATAACGATACAGCCGGTGGTTGGCAGCTTCCTTGTCGTCGCCGAAACACAAGGTTGCCGGATCCCATTTTACAGGTCTTTGTAACTCTACGGCAATATTGGCAATGCTGCAAAGCGTGCTGGTGCTGCAACCTATTTCTATCGAAGCAATCGGTTTTTTACGCGAGCGAACGCAGTCAATGAAATTTTGCATGTGCGGCGAACTAACTTCATATTGCCCGGCGGAGACTTGCTGTTCTTCTTTTTTGAGTAATGAGGGATCGGAACATTCGATGTAACCGCGAGCTACCCTCAGCCAGCCCTTAGTGCCGTTGAAGCAAATTCCCTGGCTATCCGGGTTGACGCCCTGAGCACGGAATGGCTGTTCGGTCATCACAATACCATTCTGGTATTTCATGGTCAGATATTGTGCTCCGCCGTAGCCTTTTGGGATAAATTCGCAAGGGCCCGAACCATCCATTCCGATGGCAGCCTGTGAAATGTCGAACATGTGAGCGCCCCAGTCGGCGGTAAATCCATTACCTGTTTCGCGATACCAGCGCCATGCGCCCCACAATTTTTCATTCTCTGCAGGTTCCAGCGTGATAGGTGGACAAAGGTCGGGATGATAATGTACCGCAGGGTCATTGATCGGCCCCAGCCACTGATTCCAGTTCAACGTATTCGGAATGGGTTGTTGTGGAAGATCGAACGGTTTGGGAGGATCGCCCACCTTGGCAAAAATGGTTTGGATATGACCAATGCCACCGCCTCTTACCAAAGCAATCGCTTGTTGAAATTCCTTACTCGAACGTTGCTGGCTACCAACCTGAACGACACATTTGTTGTCATGTGCGGCTTTCACCATGGCAAATCCTTCGGTAACGGTATATGCCAACGGTTTTTGTACATACACGTCCTTCTTTGCCTGGCAGGCGTGAATCGTGTTTAATGCGTGCCAATGGTCGGGTGTAGCGATGGATACGGCATCGATATCCTTGCGGTTGAGCAGGTCTTCGTAAAATTCGTACATGTCGCACCTCTCTACCATGTTTTGCCTGTTTTGCCAGGCTTCCACACGTCGTTTGAAACGTTCGCGTTTGATGCTTTCCACGTCGCATCCGGCAACAATCTGTACGCCGGGACACTTTGAAAAACTGTTAAAATCGGAACATCCCTGCTGTCCTAATCCGATGAATCCCAACACAAGTCTGTCACTTGGAGCCAAACGGGAGCCATTAGCCAGCGACCAGCTTGGAAGAACAGTTAATCCAGCTAAACCAAGTGCTGAATAACCGAGAAACTGACGCCGGCTCAAATGATTCGTTTTTTTATCTGTCATGATGATTTGATTTACATTGATGGTTTATAATTATTGAAGAAATTTTTCTCTTAATTTTAACTTGGCTGCTTCATTAATTCCTATTTCTCTGTAAAGAAACATATCGATGCTGCCGTATTGTCTTTTGAGTGCATTGAAGGCAGATTCGAGGTACAGTGGATTTGCATCCAGGATTTCGGCAGCAATTTTATAATCTACACCCTGTTCGTTCACTAACCAATGAATCATTTTTTCGTTTTTGACACTGCAATAATAATTGGTAGCCACGTAATCTGACAAGATAGTTTCCATTGGTATGTCGAGTGCATACAGCAGCAATGCTGCTGCAATACCCGTTCGATCTTTTCCGGCCGAACAGTGAAATAATATTGCCGACGTGTCGGGCAACATCAATAATTTCCGAAAAAATGGCCTGTATTTTTCCTTGAAAACAGATATATCCGAATAGAAAGCGATCATGGCATCTTTACCCGATGTATGTCCCTCAAAAAAATCTGCCAAATTTACACTTCCGACAGGTATTGATAGATAATCGGCTCCGGGCAGCAATCTGTCGGAGGCTGATATAACTTCTTCTTCGCCACGAAAATCGATAACCGTATATATTTTCCGGTGTTTCATTTCATCCATATCCGCATCGGTCAACTTGCTGATATCACCGGCACGATATAACCTGCCCATGGATACCCGATGATAATCTATTGTGGTATATCCACCCAAATCCCTGAAATTAACCGCACCTTCGAGTACAACTTCGCGCCCGGATGCCTGCTTCTGTTGTGCTTTCACAACATCAGGAAAAAATGCAAACAGCAATATGACGAAAAATATTTTCATTTATGATGCGACAAAGATAATATTTTTGTAAAAAAATCAAAAAAAAATATTATCTTTGGACTTCATTTTGTGTGAATAACTTTTTAAAGATAACGTTGTATCATGGATGTTATTAAAAATGATCCTCTTATTCTGGTCCCATGTGATTTTTCGCCTTTAGCATATCACGCCATGGGACATGGTGCTTTGATGTCGAAAGAGATGAACTGTCGTTTGTTGATACTGTACGTTTCAGCTCGCGAAACTGAAATACCGTTAATGGAAAAAAAACTGAGCTTTGTTGCTGAAGAATGTTTTGACAAGTTCGGTATCCGGCCCGAAGTGATGATTCGTCAGGGGAGCCAGCCATATCCGGTCATCAAAGACGTTGCCAAGGAATTAAAGCCGATGTTGGTGATTGTGAAAACCGTAGGCGGAGTACAAACAATTAAAATCCTTATGGGGATTTCTGCACCTTTTCTTGTAATACAAGGACCACCCCAAAAAAGCGTATTGGATAATATTTCTTTTCCAATCAACTTTTTAAACCAGCACAATCAAAAACTGAAACGTGTTATACTTTTCAGTAACTATTATCCAAATGCTGTCATGCACGTCATTACCCCGTCGGGAAAAGGAACGCCAAAAGAAAGGAATATATCCCAGAATCTGGAATTACTGACAAAAGTAATGGATAAACAGGAAGTAAAAATCAATTTCATCACGCACGATAAGAAAAAAAATTCAGCCGAAACTATATTAGAATTTTCTCAAGGCTCGGATATGATTGTGATTCAGATAGAACAGGTTTCATCGCTTAACAGGTTCCTCTTTGGAATAAGAGAGGAAAAACTGATTACCAATACCGATAAGATTCCGGTATTATGTTTCAGCAGGATAGCTGATTTTAAAGCAAATGAGGGTTAATAAATTTCAATTCACCTACAACACTTTCCACCCTGCCATCGTATAGTACAGTTTCAATGACTTGCCCTTTTTCTAATGTTTTTGTATTGCGAACAACTTTTCTGTTCGCAAGCGTGATTGAATAACCCCTTCGCAGCAGATTAACAGGATTGAGCAACTGCAAATTTCCCTCTAATCGGGCAATTTGGTTTTTTTTCTGCAACAGCAATGACTGCACTGCATTTGTTAAATGAACTTGCAATATATGTATTTTTCTGTCCTGCAAACGGATACATGAGTTCGTGATGGTTTGCAGTCGCTGTGACAGACGTTGCAGCCTGTCAGCAGGATTCCGGATGGCAAACGTCACCGCATCCGAAAGCTGACGGGAGCGTTCCTGCAATAAATTGTCGAGATACGCGGCTTGATGGATGAGAAACTCTGCGACGGCTGTCGGCGTTTTCAACGGGACACACGCTACCAGATCGGCAACGGTTTCGTCGCGATCATGGCCGATACCGGTGATCACAGGTAATGGAAACTGCGCAATACAACTTGCTAATTGATAACTGTTGAAACAATTCAAATCAGACTGTGAGCCACCACCACGAATCAACACTGCCACGTCAAACTCATCCTCGCGCTCAAACACTTGTTCCAGCGCCCGGATGATAGAATCTTCCGCTTCATTGCCCTGCATGACTGCCTGAAACAGCGTGTGATGAAAAGCATATCCACGGGGATTGTGGTACAGCTGATCAACAAAATCGCCATACCCGGCAGCGGTTTGGGAGGAAATAACAGCGATACGTTGGGGTACGAGCGGCAACTCTAATTCATGGTTCATGTCGAAAACTCCGTCATCCATGAGTTGCTGTATCACGGCTTGCCGCTGCATGACCAGGTCGCCCACCGTAAAAGCAGGATTGATGTCGGATACTTGCAGACTCATGCCGTACAGTTCGTGAAATTCTACGCTCGCCTGCAACATTACCTTCAATCCGGCGGACAGCCTTTGTCCGGTCATGGTTTCGAAATAGGGGGATAGCATCCTGAAATGATACGCCCAAATATTGGCACGCACTTTAGCTGTGATTTGTCCGCTTTGTGGCGCTTTTTCAATCAATTCCATGAAACAGTGACCTGTACTGTTTACGTGCAGTTCGTTGATTTCGGCAACCACCCAGTAAAGCCCGGGCATAACGTCTTTCAACCGTTGCCTGATAAACTGGTTAAGCTCTAATAATGAATAGGATTCCATGATGTTATATTTGATGCAAATCTACGAAACATTTCCATAAAATATTTTAACATCTTACGCAACGTTTTTTATATTTCCCGTCTTATTAAATGTAAACACATAAAATCGATAAAAATGAAAAAAATATTTTTATTGTTAGCCATTGCTTCTCTTGCCATTATGGCGCGTGAGCCTGCTAATCGAGAGGGGACGCATACGCCTGTTTTTGTGAGCCGCGAAACATTGGAAAATTCCGTGAAGTACATTTCCGAATCCCGTGATATGATACAGACCGGCAAAATCTATTACCGCGCTCCGTATATTTACGTCAACGAGCGCTACAAAGGAGTGCATGTGATCAACAACGCCGATCCTGCCCGTCCGGTCAACGAAGGTTTTATTCTTGCGCCCGGATGTCTTGACATGGCTGTGAAGGAAAATATTCTGTATCTTGACAATGCTGTCGATCTCGTGAGTTTCGACCTGGACAGCAAGCAGGTGACTAACCGTATCCGGAATGTTTTCCCGGAACCTTTGCCGCCCGACGATTTTTTTTATTACAATGCTTACAATCGTCCGGAAGGGTATATAATTGTAGAGTGGAAAAAAATATATAAATAAAATCAAGCCATGAAGAATGTATTTTATCTTATAGTCGTTGTTTTGTTGATTGCATCGTGTGCAGCATCAAAAGATGGTGGCGGTTCCGATGCCTCCGCAGGCAAAGGAGGTTCCATGGCGCGTTTTGCCATAAGTGGAGACGTCCTGTACACGGTTTCCACCGAAAATTTGAAAGTCTTCAATATCGAAGATGCGGCCAACCCGAAATATTCAGCCGACAGAGATGTGAAAGTGGGATTCGACGTCGAAACCGTTTTTCCGATGGACACACTATTGTTCATTGGTTCGCGCAGCGGGATGTATGTGTATGACATCAGAGAACCGCGCTTTCCTACGCTTCTGTCGCAGGTGAGTCATTTCAGAAGTTGCGATCCAGTGGTAGCGCAGGATAATTATGCTTACGTGACGCTCAACACAATTGCCTCAAATTGTGGCCCCATGCCCAATAATGTGTTGGAAATATACGATATAAGCGACCCGTTAAAACCGGTATCGAAAAAAACTGTACAAATGACCAGTCCCACGGGATTAGCTGTTGATGGTGCGAAATTGTTTGTCTGCGACAAGGGATTAAAGGTTTACGACATTACTGATCCGATACAGATCAGACAAATAGATGACCTTGCCGATATAGACGAAGTAAATATCCGTTCGGCTTATGACGTCATTCCGGTGGATGGATTGTTGCTTCTGGTGGCAAAGGAAGGCCTGTTTCAGTTTGATTATACCGGCGATCGTCTGAAATTTGTGAGCAAGATAGAAATAAAACAATAATTGAATAACGGAATAAAGCCATGAGAAGGCGCTTATTATTATTGGCAGTACTCCCCGTTACAATATTCGTATATGGGCAGAATACATCTGATGATCCTTTATACAAGCATTATGCCTCGACACAGAAAAAGTACACTTTTGCCATGCAACCGCTGCAATTGTTGAACTGGTGTTGGCGGTCGGATTTTGAAATGCGTTTGGGCAATGGACCCGGTTGGCTGCAATTTGGACCGGCTGTGTATTACAAAAAAAATGATGATAAAAAAGATGAGCCCCGTTATTATTATGAAGGGGATGGTTATCGATACTATGACTGGGGGCATAATTTTGATTTGCGCGTACCTTTTTCGAAATTGCTTGGTGGCGGGTTAGACGTCAACTTCAAGTATTTTGTCAATGCTTCACGATCATTTTATCATGCTGCCGGTTTATCATACACTCACTTCAAAATAGATTATTGGGGACTGGCATGGGACAACTACATCGAAGACGGCCTCCAATATCACGCATACGCGCTGGATTACCGCACCCAGCACATCAACAGGATGGGCTTCAACTATTTTTTCGGACACCAGATACCTACCCGCAGTGCTTTTCTTTGCGACATGTTTTGGGGATTTGCCTATCGTCATTCTTTTTCAGAAAAGGACAAACCATCCTTCAACAGAACTTCGCTTTCTTATGGCCACACCGGCTTCGTCTTTCTGACAGGCGTAAGGTTTGGATTCGGAATAAAATAAAGAATAAAATCCTTCCGGTCTTACCTTCTTACGGTCTTCCCAAATAGTCAATAGTATAATGTAACCCGATACTCTCATGTCGCGCCTGCGCACTTTTAATCACAAGGTAAGCGGCGGTGATGATGTTGCGCAGTTCGCACAACTGCAATGACAATGTGGTTTTTGCATACAACGCTTCCGTTTCCTCATAAATAATCTGCAATCGATCCATCGCCCGTTTCAGACGCAGATTAGACCGGACAATACCCACATAATTACTCATTATTTGTTGTAATTCCTTGTAGTTTTGCGTGATGAGCACCATTTCTTCCGGATGCGCCGTGCCTTCGGTGTCCCATTCGGGGATATTTGCAGGGATGGTATATTCCGAAAAATACTCTATCGCGTCTTTGGCAGCATTGTTGGCGTACACAACAGCTTCGAGAAGTGAGTTGGAAGCAAGACGGTTGGCTCCGTGTAATCCCGTGCAGGTAGTTTCGCCTGCAGCATACAGCCGGTTGATGCTGCTGCGTCCGCGCGTATCTACCTTGATGCCGCCACACTGATAATGTGCCGCCGGAACCACGGGGATATATTCTTTCGTAATATCAATTCCGAGACTCAAACACTTTTCATTAATGTTCGGAAAATGATCTTTTAGCGCTTTGTGCGGGGTAGCCGTAGCGTCCAAATATACGTGATCGTCGCCGCGCACCTTCATCTCGCTGTCGATAGCGCGGGCTACCACATCGCGAGGAGCGAGCGAACCACGGGGGTCATATTTGTGCATGAACTCCTTTCCATCAAGGGTACGCAGTATGGCGCCGAAACCCCGCATAGCTTCCGTAATCAGGAACGACGGCTTTTCAGCAGGATTGTAAAGCGAAGTGGGATGAAACTGTACAAATTCCATATTATCAATGATGCCTTTTGCACGATACACCATAGCGACGCCATCTCCGGTAGCGATACGAGGATTGGTGGTGGTGGTGTACATGTTTCCGGTTCCGCCGGTGGCCATCATCGTAACGCGCGACAAAACGGCAAAGGTTTTGTTGGTCTTGACGTCCAACAGGTACGCGCCGTAGCAGTCGATGTCAGGATGATAGCGTTTGACTAATCTTCCGAGATGATGCTGGGTAATCACATCCACTGCAAAATGGTTTTCCAGAATTTCGATATTCGGGTGGCGTCGTACCAAATCCAACAATGCGCGCTGTATCTCGAAACCGGTATTGTCCTTATGATGCAGGACACGGTGTGCGCTGTGCCCTCCTTCGCGAGCGAGGTCGAAAGCGCCGTCTTCTGTACGGTCGAATTGGGTACCCCATTCCACCAACTGTCTGATTTGTGCAGGCCCTTCACGAACGACCATGCGCACCACCATTTCGTCGCAAAGTCCGTCACCGGCAATCAGCGTATCGTTGACATGCTTTTCGTATGAATCGCCTGCATCGAACACAGCCGCAATCCCTCCCTGCGCATAGCGGGTGTTGGTTTCGTCAAGCGTTGTTTTGCTCACGATACAAACCTTTCCGTAAGGCGCAACTTTCAAGGCAAAACTCAATCCCGCAAGCCCTGAACCGATAATGAGAAAATCAACTTTATGTTTCATGTGTTTTCCAATAATGCGACAAACTCAATTATATAAAGGCGCCTTCACAAGTTATGAGAAGGCGCTCAAAACTCAACGGGCGACCGCAAGGGTACGCCTCTACGAAAATGCGGTTACAATCTTAATAAATTTTTCGGCAACTAATGACGCACCGCCAATCAATCCACCGTCGATGTCGGGGCAGGCAAACAGACCTTGTGCGTTGTTTTCGTTGCAACTTCCTCCGTAAAGGATGGTGGTATTATCTGCAATCTCCTCTCCGTACTTTTCGGCAATTGTCTTGCGGATGAAGGCGTGTACTTCCTGCGCCTGCTCGTTGGTGGCAGTGCGCCCGGTACCGATAGCCCATACGGGTTCGTAGGCGATAACTGCTTTACTGAAATCTTCGGCAGTCAGATGAAACAATCCTTTTTCGATTTGCGTGTTCACTACTTCAAAAGTGATTCCGCTGTCGCGTTCTGACAATGTTTCGCCGATGCAAAAAATGGGTTTTAGTTCGTTGGCCAATGCCTGGACTACTTTCCGGGCAAGGATGTCATCGGTATCACCGTAATAGGTGCGGCGTTCGGAGTGCCCGATGATGACGCAGGGGATTCCGGCGCTTTGAAGCATGGCCGCAGATACTTCGCCGGTATACGCGCCCGATGCTTCGGCAGCACAGTTTTGCGCCGATACGTCTACCTTGTTACCCACTACTTTGCTAATTTCTGTAAGATGTAAAAACGGTGGGGCGATAACTACATCGCATTTCAACGCGCTAACAGCCTCCACTGCGGCATTTACGTCTTTGGCTAACTGTATCCCTTCGGAAAGGCTCTTGTTCATCTTCCAGTTACCTGCTACTATTTTCTTCCTCATTATTTTAATGATTTTTATGTTTAAAATGAAGCCCCAAAAGTACAAAGAAAAATGGATTTAAATACACCTGCTCAACCTTAGTTCAAAAAATATTTCAAAAAAAGTTTGCAGAATAAAAAAAAGCTGTATCTTTGCGCCCTCAAAAATGAGAACACGTTCTTTGACATGGTGGAAAAATAT
>JGI24702J35022_10002804_pt1 | contig 10569 bp, 6 predicted proteins | sample TergutTh196P4_FD_35022 | JGI IMG/M metagenome (IMG submission 35022)
ACCATCTATGTGAGCAAAAAAGTGAATGTCTTCGACCTGTTGGAAGCCGACGACATTGAGAGCCTCGAAAGCTTGGTGGAAGAAGATAAAGCGGACAAGTATGAATCCTCCTGTTTCAAGCCCGAATACAAAGGATTATTGGAAGACGACATCAAAATATTGAAGCAGATACGCGAGATTTGGCAACCCGTTCACGACGACCCCAAGTTGGATAAACTGATCCTAGAACTCAAGACCAACAAGGTTTTAGCCGGCAAAAAAGTGGTGTTGTTTACCGAATCAAAGGAAACCGGCGATTATCTGTTTGATAACCTTTTCAAAAAGTTTCAAAAGAAAGTGATGTTTTATTCAAGCGTTGGAGGACGGTATGAAGACGCCACTATGAAGCACAACCACAAGTTGTCAAGGGAAATCATTCAAAACAATTTCGACGCTAAAGCGGAGGTGAAGCAAAACGATATTCAGGTGTTGATTACGACCGACATACTTGCAGAGGGTATCAACCTGCATAGTTCCAATGTGCTGATTAATTACGATTTACCATGGAACCCAACCCGTGTGCTGCAACGCGCCGGTCGTGTGAACCGCTTAGGCTCCGAGCATAAAAACATACACATATTCAACTTTTTCCCTACCACACAAACCGAACTTCATCTCGGATTGGAAGCCAATATTACGAATAAATTGCAGATGTTTCATTACATCATGGGCGAAGATGCCAAATACCTGTCGGACGGCGAAATTATCGGCAGTCAGGAACTGTTTAACACNCTGAACAACAAGGCAACCTATACGGGCGAAGACGAAAACGAAAATTCCGAATTAAAATACCTGACCCTCATNCGAGCCATNCGCGACNCNAACCCCGCTTTGTTCGACAAGATAAAGCGATTGCCGAAACAGGCATACTCCGGAATGAATAGCGACAAAGAAGNCAGTCAGATGATTACATTCTTCCGTCTGGGTAATCTGAAAAAATTCTATCTGTATGAACAGCAAAAATCAGCAGAAATCAATTTCTTTGACGCCATGAACCGGATGGAATGTTTACCTGAAGAAAAACGCCTTCCGACGCCCGCCAATTATTTTTACATGCTGAATAATAACAAAGCGCAATTCCGGCAAGATACGACCGAAAACAGCGATGCGCCCACAAAGAAAGGAGGAAAATCAAACACCGATTTCATCTCAAACTTACTGAAAGCGCCTTTTTTCAAAAACTACAGGCAATTTACCGAATCGGATGAAGATTTTATCAATAATGTCCGTATAATGCTGGCAAGCGGCGTTATTGCTAAAAAGACAGCGCAAACGCTTAAAAAAGAGTTTGATAAATTAGCTTCAACAGAAAACCGACTCGACCCGATGAAAATGCTCTTCCTGTTGAAAAAGTATATCAAACCGTCAGAAATGGAACGAAAACCAGGCCACGCAACAAGTTATCTGAAACGGGAAGTAATCCTTTCGGAATATTTTAGTAACAATACACAATAAATAAGATGGAAAACCAAAAATTAATCATATACAACACCGATGATGGCATGACCTCCGTCAGTTTGATGACAAAAGACGGTAATGTATGGCTCAACCAAAATCATTTGGCGGAACTTTTTGACACCTCTGTGCCAAATATCAGCATGCATATATCTAATATACTAAAAAATAAAGAGTTAGATGAAATTTCAGTTGTTAAGGATTACTTAACAACTGCCGCCGACGGCAAAAATTACAACGAAACCTTTTACAGTTTGGATATGATTCTGGCTATTGGATTTCGTGTGCGAAGCAAGCGTGGTATCCAATTCCGACAGTGGGCAAACGGCAATCTGAAAGAATACATGATAAAAGGTTTTGAAATAGACGATGAACGTTTGAAAAATCCGGACGTTCGTCCCGATTATTACGATGAACTTTTAGAGCGAATTCGTGATATTAGAACGTCGCAAAAACGGTTTTATCAAAAAGTAAGGGATTTGTTCGCACTCTCAAGCGATTATGATGCAACTGATAAAGTCACGCAAATGTTTTTTACTGAAACACAAAACAAACTTTTATATGCTGTTACGGGAAATACCGCTGCCGAAATAATTGTTTCACGCACTGATACTTCGCAACCCAATATGACGCCCACAACCTTGAAAGGGAGAATTGTTCGCAAACAGGATATTTACGTTGCAAAAAACTATCTGACCGAAGATGAGCTAGACAGATTAAACCGTTTGGTAATCATCATTTTTGAAGTCGCCGAACTGCAGGCAAAAGATAGAAAAGATATTACCATAAAATTTTGGCGAAAAAATTTGGATAGTATTATTTCTTTCAACAAGGAGAATTTACTTGTTGGAAAAGGAAGAGTAAGCAACGAACAAATGGAAAAATTTGTAGATGATGTTTACGATAGTTTCAATGAAAGAAGAAAACGTTTTGAACTCCTGAAAGTCGATTCCGAAGATTTGCAGGAATTGAAACAGCTGGAAGAAAGTATTAACTCGAAAATATCAAATCATGGACAAAAACAAAGCAACGGCGCTCATAGAAGAAACATTTGATAAAGCGTTTGACAAACAGGTCTTTATTCGATTCATTCAAAATCTGTTAAACGATATTGATCTTTTAAATAATGAATACCCTGTTATTGAAGCATTTCAGGAGCATGTATCCCAATATACACATTTAGCCAACTACCATGCTCCCGAAGGCGAGACCGTTGATATTCTGACCGTTGAAGTGAGCGATGAACATAAATTGGACAAGGCGCGTACAAGTTTGCGGAATTTTGCAGTTGATCATTTGAATCGTATCAAGCATGATTATGCGCTTGTCGCCTATTATTCAAAAATAGACAGGGGTTGTAAATGGCGTTTCTCTTTTATCAAAATAGAGCACTTGACAACGGTTGTAGACGGTAAAATAATACAAGAAAAAGATTTTACGCCTGCCAGGCGGTATTCATTTGCGGTAGGCGAAAAGGGGCATAACCGTACTGCTAAGGAGCGGTTTTTACCCATGTTAGTGAGCGAACAAAATCCTTCCATCAAACAGCTAAAAGATGCCTTCTCTGTCGAAACGCTCACCCAACAGTTTTACAACGAACTGTTTGATTGGTATTTATGGGCATTGTCTGACAATAACGGCTTTAAGGTGAATTTTCCTAACTATATTAAATTAAACGAACCTCTCATACGTCTCATTACGCGTATGATATTTATCTGGTTTTTAAAGCAAAAAAAGATAGAAGAAACGCCGTTAGCGCCTGAAGAACTGTTTGATACAGATAAATTATCGGAAATTTTAGTCGATTTTGATCCGCAGGACAAGCGCTCTGGCAACTACTACAATGCCATACTACAGAATCTCTTTTTTGCGACGCTTAACCGGCCCATCAATGAGCGCGAATTTGCGCCCCGATCTTCCAATACTGCAAATGACGGCAACAAACATTTCAGTATCAATGCGGTTTTCAGGGACGACAATGCCGGCACCTATTTTAAGAAATCCAAGGAAGACATACTTGAATTGTTTCGGCAAACGCCTTTTTTGAATGGCGGCCTTTTTGAATGTATGGATAAGTACGAAAAGGGCAATTTTAAATATTATGATGGTTTTAGCCGCGATAACAGAAACAAGGCTGGCAAGCAGGTACGCACCTTTATTCCTAATCATTTGTTTTTTGCCGAAAAAGAAAACGTTTTGATAAAAAACTATATAAGCAATAAAGACAAGAATATAGATGTATTGGGACTGCTCACCATATTAAAACGTTATAATTTTACGATAGAAGAGAATACCCCTTTTGAAGTAGAAGTGGCATTAGACCCCGAATTGTTAGGCAAAGTGTTTGAAAACCTGCTGGGCACGTACAACGACGAAACAAAAGAATGGGCGCGAAAGGAATCCGGCTCGTTCTATACCCCGCGGACGATTGTTAATTATATGGTAAACGAATCATTGAAGCATTATCTGTTGTCATACATGTGTAGCGGCGGCATCCCCACCGCCCCCGTCATTCTAGCGAAGGCGGGAATCCCCGCCGCCGATTCCCCCTATAACGAACAAACATACAAAGAAACCGTTGAGCTTCTATTTTCCGACCATCCAATAAATCCCAATGAACTAAATAAAACCATCGTTCAGACCATTATCCGGGCATTGAACGAAGTCAAAATACTCGACCCCGCCTGCGGTTCGGGTGCATTCCCAATGGGTATTCTGAACCGAATCATTGAAGTTCTGAAAAAGATGGATGCCAACCTGAACAGCTACGAAACGAAATTGAACCTTATCGAAAAGTGCATCTATGGCGTAGACAAACAGCCGATAGCCGTTCAAATATCCAAGTTGCGTTTCTTTATCTCATTGATTTGTGAACAAACGCCCAATAATGATCCCGATGATAACTATGGCATTAGACCGTTACCCAACCTCGAATCAAAATTTGTAGCTGCCGACACGCTAATCGCTTTGGACAGAGAACAAAAGGACAGACTTAATCTCGACGACGAGACTTTGCAGATAATGAAAAACGAACTGTGGGATATCCGTAACCATAAAAACCTGCACGTCAGCTCTTCGCAGGAAAAACATATGCTGCGAGAGAAAGACAGACAGTTATGCAAAAAAATTGAAGACTATCTGCTTGATAATTCCGTTAAACCAGATGCTGAAAAGATACTGTCAAACAAAGTATTAATTAAGCAATTTGAAAAAGAGGTCGCCGAACTCCCCGAAGTGTGGGTGGATAACACGACGATACAAGCCTCGCTTTTCGGTGATGAAACGAAACAAACGCTATTTCAGATAGACCGGAACAAAGAAAAACGGAACATTCTCTTAAAACGTATTCAAAATTGTAAAGCTGTCATTGCCAAAGAAGAACGGAAGGCAACGGTAACAGGTTTGGAAAAAGTAATTCATGATATGGTAGGTTGGGACCCCTACGACCAAAACTCTACCTCTCCATTCTTTGACCCCGAATGGATGTTTGGTCTCGCCTGTCGTTGCGGGACTGAGCCGCAATCTCCTGATAAATATGGTAGTTTCGATATTATTATCGGGAATCCGCCGTACTTGAAAGAAGGTAGAATATGGAAAACCCTGTTTGCAAATTACAAAGATTCGCCCTATTATCAAGGTAAAATGGATTTGTGGTATATGTTTGCCTGCTGTGGAATAGATTTTCTAAATGTAAACGGCTGTTTGTGTTTCATTGCTACTAATAATTGGGTGACGAGTGGCGGCGCAAGACTATTGCGCAACAAAGTGATTTCAGATACGCAAATAAAGCAAATAGTTGATTTTGGAAATTTTAAGATTTTTGAAACTGCAGACATTCAAACGATGGTCATGCTTTTTTCAAGAAACAAAGTGATTGATTATTATCATTTTGACTATCGAAAACTTGCAGGTAATGCCTTATTTTCGGATGTATTGGATTTGTTAAATAATAAACCGAATAACAAGGCCACGTATATCTTCCCTGAAATAATAAGAAATAGTTTTAAAGATAAATATTTGACTTTCAGCACAGATGATACTGTTTTAGACAAAATTACCCCAAAAGGGATTTTCTTAACGGAAGATGAGGTGGCACAAGGTATTGTTCCTAATCCCGATGTAGTGAATAGCAGGAATATTCAAAAAATATCTCAATCAAAAGTAGATTTTTTTAATATTACAGTCGGTGATGGCGTATTTATTCTAAATAAAAATGTAACTGAAAACTTCCCGAATAATGAACAGAAATATATTAAAACGGTATACGAGCCAACTGATGTTGAAAAATACTGTATTTTAAATTCAAATAAAAGGATTTTATACATAACAAAAAATAATTACGATAATGATGCACCTAGAATAGTCGAACATCTTGATAAGTACAAAGAAATTATGGAAGACAGACGTGAAAATCTCAATAGAAGATTAAACTTCTATCATTTACATTGGCCAAGAGACCCGATATTTTTTAGTGCAGGTAGTAAAATATTATCTGTGAGAAAATGTGATAAACCCACATTTGCTTATACAGAAAAAGAGGCTTATGTTATGATGGCTATTAACATCATCAAAACCAATCGTTTCAATCTCAAATATTTGGTTGGTTTGTTAAATTCCAAGTTGATAGCATTTTGGCTGAAAAACAAAGGGAAATTGCAAGGCGATAATTATCAGGTCGATAAGGAACCGTTACTGCAAATTCCGTTATATCATCCGACAGATGACCAACAACAACCTATAATCACAATAGTAGATTACCTCATTTTTTTGACACAAACGCATAATAAAACTATTATCCCCATTTACTTTGAAAAGATTATCGACGCCTGCATCTATGAACTTTATTTCCCGGAAGAGGTTCATACTGCCAAAAAAGGCGTAATAGAACAATTACAGGATGTAACGCCTATAGAGGATACCATGCCGGATAACCAAAAGTTATCAATCATCAATAGTGAGTTTATCCGTTTATACGACCCCTATCACCCCGTAAGGAATAACGTTGAAACAATAGAAAATATAGAAACCATTCGTATCATTAAAAACTCAGTATCATGAAGATTAAAACAATTGAAATTCACAATTACAAAGCGTTCTATGGAGATAAAAACGAAATTCAGGTTGACGGAAAAAATGTGTTTATCTACGGCGAAAATGGCAGCGGTAAAAGTTCATTATACTATGCCTTGAAAGACTTTTTTCAATCCTCAATGGAAAAAATCGATTTGAACGAAGTCGAGAATATTTTCATTGACACTGCCAACAAGGGAAAAGTTGCTATTAGAATCACGTTCAACCCCGATGAAAATGATAGAGATACCGACCAAACGATGGAATTGACGTCTTCTGTATCACCTATTAACAACATTAATATTCGTGATGCTTCTCAACTACGAAGTTTCTTAACCTATAAAAATCTGCTTGAAGTACATAATATTAAAAAAGGCGGTGATATCAATTTATATCCGTTGTTAGTGAAGGGTGTATTGAAGCACTTCACACCTACCGGATTACGTAAATCATTGGGAGAAACATTGTTTGATATAGAAAAATTATTATACAAACTTATGAACACAAGTTATAATAGACCAAGAAAAACGCGAGAAGTGCAATCAAAATTAAACGAATTTAACCAGGCTTTTAGAAATCTTTTTACTCCCCCAACGCCAATAGCGCCTAATCCAGATTATATTTTGAATAATACTGAGCCAATATTACAATATTTTGATAAAGACATTCAGATAGAATTAGAGTTCCACGGTTTAGCTATTGATCCCAATGACCCTGATATAAGCACTTTACAAGGAGAAGTAGTAAATCTTAATGTTAAATATGCAGGTCAAACCATATCTAAACCTCATTTATTTTTAAATGAAGCTCGTTTATCGGCCATTGCGATTTCAATTTATTTGGGTATGATTAAACGTTTGCCACAATTGAAAAAAATGAAGATTCTCTTCCTTGATGATTTATTTATTGGCTTAGACCTTTCAAACCGTATACCACTTTTACAGGTTTTAGAAAAAGAGTTTAACGATTATCAAATTTTTATTTCCACTTATGATAAGCCTTGGTATGAAGTGGTCAAATTTTATTTGGAAGGAAATTCAAATTGGAAATGTATTGATTTTTTGGCACGAAAAAATCAATATGGATACGACCAGCCATTGATTCGTTATGCCAATGATGGACAAACAGGGAATCATGTAAAAAGGTGTATTGACATTGCAGAAGATTATTTCAACAACGGAGACAATAAAGCCGCCGGCGTATATTTGCGTGGCGCTTTTGAGTTTATTTTGAAAAGATATTGTAAAAAGAAAGGCTTGAGTGTAAGATTTGATATTGATATTGCAAAACTGACAACAGAGGATTATTGGCGTGCAATAAAAGATTTCAAATCAGTAGAACCTGGAAAATGTATGTTGACCTCTACTATAATTTCAGATGTAGAACTTTATCGGAAATTTGTATTGAATCCGCTTTGTCATCAGGACCAAACGAAACATGAATCATCAAGAGAAATACTAAAAGCACTTGAAGTAATTAAAAAATTAGACACAGAATTATAAAGAAAAAAATGAAAACTATGCTAATTAATACTTCCTTGCATAAAGATATTGAAGAGTATCTCAGCAGTTATCCTGAGCTTGATTCAAGGCAACATCTCATTCGTTTGCAGGAGATTGCGGTTCACGCTGGTAATATGGATACCCGCCATCCGTCATTGATAGAACTCAGAACAAAACGAAGAGGACGAAGCAATCTGAATTTGCGTCCTTTGGATATGAAAATTGAAACAGGAAAAGAGAAAAGATATTTGAAAAGGGAAGTCATCTTGTCGAAAAATTTTAGTGCCAACGTCAGAGATACCGTTAGCACTGACATCTGCAATGGCAAGGGTGATGTATTACAATGGAAGAAAGAGAAAAAATAATAAATAAATAATAGTCAATAATTATGCATAATAACTTTTTTGAGATACAAACCGCGTCGTCAAGGATAAAAGCCAATATTGTGGCTGACTATTTTCCCCAGTATTGCAAAATACTCCTAAAAAAACATAAGGGAAATCTTATGTATCTTGATTTATTTGCAGGCCCCGGCATATATGAGGACGGTAATAAATCGACTCCAATGTTAATTGGCGAAGCATGTGCTAAAGATGAATTACTAAAGAACCGAGTCTTGTTGTTCTTTAATGATAACGAACATGGTGACACCTTGAAAGAGAATTTCGAGAGAGAGTTCCCAATAGGGACTTTTGCTTTTGAACCTCGATTTGCAAAACGGACTGTAGGAGAAGATACAGGAATAGAAAACTATCTGAACAGAAAAGTAGTTCAGGGTATGCAGATTATTCCTACACTATTATTTTTCGATCCATTCGGATATAAAGGAATCAATAGCAAAGTTTTAGCGAATTTTATGACCAAATTCGGCAATGAAATATTCCTGTTTTTTAACATCAAACGAATTCATGCTGCGATTGAAAATGAAAAATTTGATGAATTAATGACAGAGTTATTCCCTACTACAATCAATAAAATACGCAATGACAGAAAATATAAATTAGGCGTTCAGGAGAGGCTTGCACTTATAATCGAAAACCTTGCTGATGAGTTTAAAATAATAGTTCCAAATGTTCTTCACTGTGCCTTTAAATTTCAAGAGGAAGATAGTACAGCAACAAGCCACTATATTATTCATTTTACTAAACACCCGAAGGGTTATGAATTGGTTAAGCAAGTATATCACGATTTTGACAATATAGGTGCGACTTTAGACAGGGATGGCACATATACATTTGATGCAAAACTAATGGGTAATAACTCAACCTTTTTATTTGATTTCGGAGATGAAAATGTTGCTGCTTTAGGAAAGCAACTTCTACAAACTTACAAAGGAAAAACTATTGATGCTAGAAGTTTATTTGATGAACATCAACAGGGTGGGAAGTATTGTGGTACACACTATGCTAAAGCATTAAGAGATTTGGTTAACAAAAAACAATTAAAGGCGACTTTTAATGATAATATAGAACATAAAGTAAGTGTTTTACTAACAACTAATTGCATATTAGAATTTACCAATGTCTAAAACAACAAAAATAGAATGGACGGATAAAACGTGGAATCCGGTAACTGGCTGTACAAAGGTTTCGGCAGGATGCACTAATTGCTACGCAGAGATTATGTCGTGCCGTTTGCGTGCAATGGGGCAATACAAATATAGAAATGGTTTTGAGTTAACCTTACACGAAAATGCACGTTTGGAACCATTAAATTGGAAGAAGCCTCACATGGTTTTTGTTTGTTCAATGGGAGATTTATTTCATGAAGATGTCCCATTTGATTTTATTGATAAAGTGCTGGAAACAATAAGGATCACTCCACATCATACATATCAGATACTTACAAAAAGAGAACAGATCATTCAAAAATATTTTTCGGGAAGAATTGTACCCGACAATGTTTGGTTGGGGGTAACGGTCGAACACGAGAAAACAAAACATCGAATAGATGTTTTGAAAACAATTGATGCAACCATACGCTTCGTGTCCATTGAACCGCTGATTGGCGATGTGGGGTTTCTGAATTTAAGTGACATTCATTGGGTCATAGTTGGTGGCGAAAGCGGAGTGAGTGCACGACCGATGAATCCCGAATGGGCAATCAAAATTCAAAAACAATGCGCCGACCAAAAAGTAGCGTTTTTCTTCAAACAATGGGGTACATGGGGCGAAGATGGAGTGAAACGGAATAAAAAGGTGAATGGCAGCTCTTTGTCCGGAAAAGAATGGAAAGAAGAACCCAAAGTCATATTTCCACCTGCCACAACATTTTCAACCGAAAGGATACGAATATGACTATCAATTCGTTAATAAAATGGCATAGGCTATCAAGAAATGGATTAATCGAATTGAAAAGAGAAAAGAAAAATGATAAAACGGAAACAAATATATTATGACCGAACAACGAAAAGTGGAGACCAACCGGATTGAGTATAAGCAAATACTCACAGGAGGTTTGGAAAAAGAAGCAGTCGCTTTTTTGAATTATCAGGAAGGTGGCG
>JGI24702J35022_10002805_pt1 | contig 10567 bp, 22 predicted proteins | sample TergutTh196P4_FD_35022 | JGI IMG/M metagenome (IMG submission 35022)
CAATCATTTAAAAAACTCTTACTGAGTGCTTTTCCTCTCCGTTTTTGTAACAGCCTAATAATGAGCCAATTACAAAGGGAAAGCGGAGAGAGAGGGATTCGTCCAATACATGTTATATGTCTATAAATCAATAATTTATTTTTGTCTTTAAATGTCTGCGATTTTTAAATAACTGTAAATTAATAGTATCTATTTTCCTGTAAGTGCCTGCGGCATTTTTTTTGAATTAATTTTTTTTATACCTTTGCATAATATTTAAAGTTTTACAATATGGAAGCAAAAGATGTTGGCATATTTACGAATGAGGAACTGTCGAAACTTGACGTTCCGGTTTTAGAGTTCATCCAAAAGGAATCAAACGCATATCTTGATTTCTTTCACAGCATCACAAACGATATTACCGAAAGGTCATATTCACTGCTTGGTTTGACGGTTACTGTTTACGCTCTTTTATTAGGGATCATATCTTATTTTTGCGATCAGCGCCTAATCCCGATAGTCATCCTGTTAGCCTGTTTTTTAGTCTCGGTCATTTTTATCGGATTAGTCATAAAACCTTTCTCGTATGCTCCCACCGGAATGACGCCCGACCAGTTCAAAGAGTTTATCCTTTGGAATCGTTTTGATGTTCACAAAGAGGCATTGATATTGTCTATCTACACGAACAAAATAAAAATAGAAGATAACAAAGCCGTAAACAAGAAAAGAACAAAATACCACAGGATTAGCCTATTAGCTTTAACTTTCTCATTTGTTATTGCAACCCTTTCAATATTAATATTTTAACGTTTCTCTGCCTCGTCGCTATTCGACTTGGTTGTACTGTCACGCGGCGCTTGCTGTCGAGGTACTTCATTTGCCGGCTTCGGCGCTGCCGGCTTACTTCTGCCTGGCGGGGATTTTTCTTTACTCATATTTCTTATTATAAAAAATTTTTCTACCTTTGCGAAAAAAACGTATGAAAAACGACGACTACCATTCCACAACAAGGCTTTATCTTATTATTATCATTATCGCCTCTATCGTCACCACTATCGCCTCTATCGTCACCATTATAGCTCTATTGTCTCCATCCTCGATAATCAAACTATTTAAATAGTCCTAAAATGGCAGCGATTGCAGCAATGATTGATGCGGTTGCAGCAATGATTGCTGCGATTGCACCAATTAATGTTATTTTCTGGTTACCTCTTTTATCAAGTTCGTCTTCATACGCTTTCATTGCCTGTTTGCCTCGATCAGTAATATTCAATTCACACAAATAGTCAATAGCTCCTGTCACAAAGAAACTATCTCTGAGCCATAAAAAATCCGCCTCATACCGTTTCTTGAAATCTTTAATCATGGCAGTATCATCCTGATTAAAAGTGATAGCCTGATGCCTGAATTCTGCCTCATAAATCTCTCGAAGCAATTTGTACTGTTTCTTTGTCATAAATCTAATCGAATTTTTACTTGATATAAAATGGACCGGGATTATAATGTGGTGGTATCTTTTTCAACTCTTCTATTATCTCGTCAATTTTAGCCTCTTTCATTTTTAAGGAATGAAATATTTTAGATAATAATTCTTCATTAATATCAACATCTCTATAATCAGGATTCGATTCTAATATAACCGCGATATCCCTTTTGTACTTTTCGATTTCACTAATTTTTTTTCTCTCCATAGATTTATTTATTTAATAGTTCAACATTTTTATTTCCAAAAATCATCTCTAATACCTGCTGCTTGCATTCGTCTCGCAATTCGATTGTTAATTGAGCCTTGATCTCATCGTCTTTTTTATCAATCTCTACGAATTTCTTCGGGAAAGTATAAATGTCAATTTCTCTCATTCGCAATTTCTCTGCGATATTAGAAAATTCATCTATACTAAGCGATTGGTTCCCGTTTGAAATTTTATTCCATTTCGCTTCAGGGAATTCAATTAGTTCCGCAAATGCGGATTTACTTAACTTTTTGTCATTCATTACTTTGATTAATTGCTCAACGACAAAATGAATCCTTTGTTCTTTTTTCTTTTTCATGTTCAAAATTATTAATTGATTATTAAATAGTTAAATCTTTTTTAGAAAATAAATTTCATTTATAGAACTTTTTTCTTTCTAATATCGAAATATTATTTTTACATTTGCACCGTCGCTTAAAACGGCAATAGTAGAACGATTATAAACGTAATAAATTATGAATCAGGAGTTAAAGCAAGTAATTGGACAATCCGCCAATATCAGGAATCGGATTATAAAAGAATGTAGAATTCACCGCTCAACCTACTGTAATTGGTTGAGTGGCAAAAACCCCATCCCATTTTGGGCAGAGGAAAAAATAGATGCAATCATGTCGGAGGTGTTTGGCAAATCATGGAAACGTAAAGCCAAAGTATCATGAACGAACAAAAGCTAATACCCGGGCAGGATTACTACTACACCGCCGGTTCGGAAATCATATCCTATCGGCGTGCGGCGCAGGAACCGCACGCGTACAAAGTGCGAAATTTCCTATATCGCCGTCAACGACTACATCGAAGAAACGCTTGATAAGGAAGTACTATGATACGCTGCGACACGTAAAGAAACAAACATGGAAACGAGAATAGTTGAAATTAAATATGTCATCGAGGAGCCAAAAGAGCAAAAAGTGACAATAAGAGTGCCTGCAAACGAACCCTACGAAGCTGCCAGGCGATGGGCTATGGTAAATGTACCTCATTGGAAAATGATGCAAATACTCTATGATGCCGAAACGGCAGATTTTGATCATCCGACTATACCTTCCCCGCTTTATTTCACCGTATATGGAAATTAGCACATGTCAAGGGTATCCGCAACATTGCGGAAAGCCATTAAAGCAGAGTTTTATTTTTTTTATAAAGGGAGGAATATGGCCTGAAAAGTATAGAGAAACTACAATACAGGTTTCAGCAAATTCAATTGAAGATGCTTACGATGACGCAAAAAGATGGTGCAAACTGAATTTTGCGGATTGGAATCTTATTATAGATCGTTATGATCTTGTGGATGCTGAAATTAAAAATCCCGTAATTCCTAAAAAACAAATTACTTATGGAAATATCCGAAAAATCGGTCAGACATTTCACCAAATTGATATACCGCCATAAAATCAATTTTTGGAATTTATATAATCCGGTAACTGGGGAGTTACTGAAAAGCACAGATTTAAAGAAACGAAAAGAACTTTATTTTAAAAACAGGCCTGACAGTTGGGACCAGTGTGGCGTTTTAGATTTGTGCGGAGTAGATACCGATCACAACCTATTGTGGCTAAAACGGGTTGAAAAATACTTTAACAACGGCTTTTACCTTTGCTCCCTCAACAAAAACCCAGCAGACAGGGTTTTGTCGGATTTGCTAAATATTGGGTTTTCCTTAGACGAAGAAGGAAAAGTCATTAGTAGTTTTGAGTTTTAGTAAATAACTAATAATTAACAATTAAAAGCTATAAAAAAATGAAGACGAAAATTTACGTATTCGAAGAACACAACATCACCTTCACCTTGGACAAGGAGAACAAAGTGATGGTCAACGCCACAGAAATGGCAAAAGTATTTAATGCCGAAGTTGCCCGTTTTATGGAAAACAAGGGAACCCGGGATTTTATTGATGCTTGTTTAAAAACGCGGAATTCCGCGTTTTTAAATATCGAAAAAGAGGAAGATTTGTATGTTTCACGTCAAAAATCCGGAACTTTCATGCACCGTGTTTTGGCGCTCAAATTTGCATCCTGGTTGAACCCCGATTTTGAGGTATGGGTTTATTTAACCATCGACAAGATATTATTCGGAAAGCATGTAGACCGCGAAAAGTCTTTTGAACGGACAATCCAACTGCAGGCCGAAATGAACGCATTGATTACCAAGCCCGATAAGACGGGCGAAGATTTTGAAAATTATCTCCGGATTGAAAACGAATTGCGCAAGGAACAGTCCCTCCGAAAGAACCTCACAAAGGAGAGCCTTTTCGAGATAAAAGATTTATTCGAAAATCAGGAAATCTAACCCCCAACCCAAAAAATATGGAAAAAATTGAACTTGTAAATTTTGTAAATGAAAAAAACTATGAAAAAATTTTGCATTACAAAAAAAAGCCGTATCTTTGCAGCGAACTACATATCCAAAGGCGGACATATCCGCCTGTTTGCAACGGGCTTTTTTTGTGCCTTGTTGCTAACAATATACGGTTTCGTACCCCCGTGTCGAGCGTTAATGCGTCGGCTGCCTTTGGATAGGTGTAGTTCAACGGGTCAGGCGGAACCGTTTTTTTCTCCGCCTGAAAGACATTTTAAAGCTATGAACACAGCTATCCAAACCCGCCCGAACGCGAAGAACAGTACCGTTCCGGCAACCGCACACCTCACGTGTGCCGAACCAGCAGCGCCCACCGGCGCAACGAACCCCATCCAACTTTTGGACATTCTCATAGCAGCCCCCCGCAGGGCTATCCTCGTCGCCGCCCGCGGCGTCCGCACCCTCCACGGCGCATCCCTCGAAATGGAGTACACCCTCAACGGCGCAAGATATCACTGCGCCATCACACAGAAAGGAGGCCAGCCATGAAAACATTCGATCACGATTTGAGCAACGCATGCCCCCGCTTCCTCGAAACAGTCCTGAAAGCTAACCCACATCTGCAACCACCGCCGCCGTCATTCGGCGCTATCCGACAGGGGTACGACCAAATGCAGCCCATTGACGAACCCCTCATTCGGTTCAACATCGACGCCCATGGGAGCTGCGAACTGCCCGACGACGCTCGAATCAGTTACGAACTGACCGAAGCCGGTCTCGCCTGTCATTACCTGCGCTTCCTAATCCACACCTCCAATTTTACGTGGCGTAAGCAACGACAGCACATAGAAGTCACACCCGACGAAAATCAGATAAACAACCGGCACCTGCTCTCCAAACTGTGCGCTATCGGCTACCTGCTCAGCGACACAAAACACTACCGTACCGCACGTGCCGTCATCGCTACCGACCAGTTTCCGCAAGGAGATGATTCTTCCGGCACTGGCAGCGGAAAAACGCTATTCGGAAGTGCACTTGCGACACTCGTTTCAACTGTACGCTACGAATGCCGTACACGCCTGCCCTATGATGGAAAGTTCACATGGGAAGATGTAACCGACGAGACACAATTAGTCATCCTCGACGATGTCGCCCCCAGCTTCAAATTGAATGGTCTTTACCCGTTCATTACTGACGACTGGGATACGCCAAAACTGTACATCACAAGCTGCTATCGTCTGAAAGGCACCAACGCATCCACCAGACATCGCCTGTGGAACATCATTTTCAGCGACTACTACAACATAGAGAATAATCTGTGCGACGACTTCGGCGGCGAGATATTCTTTCGTGGATGGAAGCGCGACCAGTGGACGCTCTTCTGCAACCTCATGGCCAACTGCCTGCAACTTTACATTGATCACGGCTTCGTACATTCCCCCGGAAAGGAAAAGAAAGGAGGCCAGCCATGAGCGAACAATTATGCATCAAAGACCCTTTCGACGATCACGGCGATGGAGTTATTAAAGTGGCAACGCTTAAAATTGAGACCGAATATGACGTCTTTCAAATATACATTGACCGTTGCGGACTTTACGGTATAAACTTCTATTTAGACCGAAACGCAAAATATCGTCAGACAGACGACATTCGCCAAAATCATCTAAACAGCATGTCATTTGACGAAATTGTAACCTTGCATCAAATGCTTGGCGATGTAATCAACGAAAAAAGAGCCGAAGCGCCATCCCCCGACCCAGACATCAGCGCCGCATTCATCGTCTCCTCAGTAGGAGATAATTTCTACCTATGGGCTAAACAAACTTACGACGAAGGCGACTACACCAATCTAAATCATCGCCTCTTACTTACAGACCTGTATAATGATTTCCTGCTGAAATACCCTTCCGCACGTAATTGCACACGTCAAAGTTTTATCAGCAAACTGAGAACATGGTGCTCCATGAGCGGATACAAATTCAACCCGCATTTATTTACGAAAGATCGCGATCTGGAAGGAGGAAAAGAGTACATCACTATCGGAAACGAAAAGAAAGGAGGCCAGCCATGAAAACAAACCACGAAACGCAATCCGTCCAGATCATCCACCAGTTAATAATCCCCGAAACGCCAACCGGCCTCATCGGCGAAAAGGTAGTCTACAACGAAAAGTACCTTAGCAAATTCAAAAACGGCATCGCCGCCGTTCCGCTCCCCGAATGTGGATACTTCACCATCACAAAAGCTACCTTGAGCGACAACGGAGGAGTCATGGTACAGCTACACCCCTACCCGCACGGATATTTCCGCTTCCAGGACGGCACACATATCGGTATCGGAAACATGAAAAAATTTAAACCGTAACAATCTTACAATGAGAGAAATTAAATTCAGAGGCCGAGACTGTACCGGCGAATGGTGGTATGGGAATTTAGAAATAAAACGTAAAAATACTGATGAAAAGACATACGAAAGTTATCGTATCATAGGCATTACTACGGATCATTCTACATCGGGGATAGATGTAAATACAATAGGCCAATTTACCGGACTTCGAGACAGCAACGGCGTAGAAATCTACGAAGGAGATGTGATTAAATATTACAAAAAAGAATTGATTGTTGTGATTAACGAAGTGTGGATATGGGGAGTACGGCTGAAAACGATAAATCCGCCATTTGGAGATTCATTTTTACATGACACAAGAGACATACTTTGCGATACTGAACACATTGAGGTAATCGGCAATATCCATGATAAAGAAAAAGCAAAAAGATACGTGGAAAGTCGCTACCCTAAATGCAGCGAATCAGATGCATTTTTGGCAGGAGTAAATTATGCGCAAAAATGGATACCGGCAAATGAAAAATTACCAGTCCAATCGAAGGCAGGGGAGATGTTTTTGATAAAGGGAGAAATTGAGGATGATTCGAAGGTTTATGTTATATCAAAAAATAAAAAAGTGGAATTTATTTCATTAGGCGTATATAATCATCATTGTAAAGAATGGCATTATATTAACGAATTTTCGGAGAATGAAAAATCGAAAATAAAAGTAAAGTATTGGAGGAAAATTGATTTAAACGATATTAACAATTAAATTAAAAAAACAATGAAAAGAGACTTCGAACCTGATCCGAAACTTGATGTTAGAATACTTAAGGCTGTTAAGAAAACAGAGTTTAACGAATACAATTCGCTTTCAATCTTCCTTGACAAGTTTGGGTTTTATAATATAGCCAAACAACTTTCTCCGAATGGAGGAGGAAGTCGACTTAGTTGTCTAACATTGGAAGAACTCGACCTTATTCACCAAATGATTGAACAAATTTTTGACGACGACCAAAATCCCATTTGAATTATGTACTCAATAGAATTAAATCAATTTATGCTCGACAACCTCGATGGCATGGCACGCGAAGAGTACCAGAAAAGTAATATAAGCAGGGAAACCCTTCACAAATTTTTCCCCGAAGCATTTACGAATTTCATTGACGACATGACCCATCCTATGAACCATACCATAGAAATCGAAACACTGTTCGAAGTCGACCTTGTTCGCCAAATGATTGAAGAAATTACCAAATCCCCCTATGAATTATGTACACAATAGAATTAAATCAATTCATGCTCGACAACCTGGATGGCAGGGAACGAGAAGAGTACCTACAAAGTGAGAAAAGCTGGGAAACCCTTTGCAAATTTTTCCCCGAAGCCTATACGAATATTATAAGAGAAACACTGTATAATTTCATTGAAAACATGAACCTGATTCAAGATAAATGGTATAGAATAGAGGGGGATGTAGAAAAGTTCTATGAAGGTAAAAGGTACAGAATTCCGGGGGTTGTAGAAGCTCGATGTATAGGTAAAATCAGGAAGGGACGATTCCTGTCCGGTGCGTATCTCTTAGATGAAAAGCTTGTGTTTATTCACATGGGAAGGTTACTGATGATCCGTGAAAGAGATTGTGTCAAAATAGAAAAATAATGATGAAAGAATTTAATGACCTTATGCGCGAAGCGCATGACAAATCCTTCGAGGTCTTTACCTTAATAGGCGATGCACTTGAATTTATCAATTCTAATACAGAATTGTTGGACTATGATACTCAGGCTATAGAAGAATTGCATGAAATAGCCGACGAACTGCAAGCCGGCCTCTATGACTTTATTATCGAAAGGATATGAAATATTTTAGCATAGAGGCCCAAGTAAGAGCAATGAACGAAAGGGACTATAAAATACTCTGCCGGTTGTTTCCTTACAAGAGTACAAAGGGAGAAATAATAGATAAACTATTTGAAACAAACCCGCTAACTTCGGATTCTGATTTTGATTATGAAAAGAACGGGAAAATGTGCGATTGGGTAATAGAACATTCAAGGGTAGTAATCCCTTATTTATATTGTATTAGTTATTAAAAGATTAATTATGATAGTTACGACAAATGACGGAAAGGAGTTTGAATTAACTCCGGACGAGATTAAATTTTTGCGAGCCGTAAAACGGTTAGAAAAATTAAATCAGGGAAGAATTAAGCTGTTTGGTAATGGAAGTTTGAATTTACGAATCAGCGACGATGGAAAATGTTTTGCAAATAGCGATTTTGGTACAGTACTCAATGTTTTTTGTGATGGAGGAGATGGAGGAGACAACGAATAATCAAACTGAAAATGCCTGATTACTCACAACACCGATTGAACAACTGGGAGTGGTACTACACATACCGCTCCCAGATGGGCGCCGACAACTATGACCGATATGTCAGCAGTGTATATCAGATGCTATCCGCCATGAAGACCGGAAGCTTTTTCAAAATAGAAAAAAACGTCCGGCCCGAAAACATCGACCTCTTCATCAAAGTATGCTGCATGTACATCCTCGAAACGAAAGGATACGAATTTAGCAACGACTACTCCATAATACGACACATATGATTTCAACCGACGACATCTACCGTAGCACCCGCGACGGTCTCGACATCATCTACTACTTCTACCCCCAGGCGCGCCAATGCATCGAAGGAACCGCACGCCATTTCAAAAAACGCGACAGCGAGCGAACTCCCTCCGCCGCCATAAAACAGATAGGAGGCATCTGGAAAGTAACCGACTTTGGCGACAGCGGAACAGCCCTGTCCCCTATCGACATCTGCATGCATGAGAAAAACATGCGCTTCAACGAAGCCATCTTCTTCCTCCAGCGTGAGTTCAACATCGCCGATACCGACGCCATCAACAAAGACATCAACAAACCCAAAATAGCAACCCGACAAGCCAATGACGATGAACACGAAGGACACTTCACCTACAAGGAGAACCCCGAAATAAGCCGCGAAGAACTACACCTGTTAGGACCAAAAGTACAACAGTCCGACTGCCAGGCGCTAAGCTGGCTGTCCCTCCAATACTACACACTCACAAAAAAAGGCATCACCACCACCATTACCTCCACCGACACCTACCCCATCTTCATGCGACGATGCCAGTACTACGAACCCGACGGAAAAACCCTCAACCACTTCTACAAAATCTACCAGCCTCTCAACTACGACAAGTCATTCCGATTCTTCTATAAAGGCGAAAAACCACAACGATACATCAACGGACTCTTCGAACTCCGAAACTCCTACAAAAAACACAACGATCAGCGCGAAAAAGACCTCCGCAACAGCGGCGAACTCGGTGATGCAGCCCCATACCACTTCGAAAAGATTCCCGAAGCCTTCATCGTATGCGGCGAACGCGACGCCCTCTGCCTGCACGCGCTCAACTACAGCCCCCTCTGGTTCAACTCCGAATCCTACAATCTCTCCGAATCCGAATACAACGAACTCACCAAATACGTCGACCGCCTCTACTACATCCCCGACTTGGACGACACAGGCGTCGCGCGCGCTATCGAACTGTCATCCCGATACATCGACATCTACTTGGTTTGGCTACCGGAAGAACTCAAAAAATACAAAGACCGACGAGGCAACCCACGCAAAGACTTCCGCGACTTCTGCGAAGTATGGCCCGAAAAAAAACGCTTCCGCGAACAGCTCAACATCGCCGTACCATTCCGCTTCTGGGAATACAGCAACGACAAAAAACGCCTTGACATCATCACCGACTACGCCATGCACTTCCTCCGGTGCACAGGCTTCCACTGCCTCGAAGACAAAAACTCCAAAACAGGCAAAATGTTCATACACATCCAAAACAACATAGTACGCGAAATAAAAGCCAAAGACATACGAGCACACTTCCGGCGCTTCGTACGCGAAAGATACATGACAAAAGACATACGCGAACTCGTCAACAATACCACCAAACTGTCAGAAACGTCCTTAGAAAACTTGGACGAAATACAGTTAGACTTCATAAGCCACACCCCCACCACCCAGCGCTTCTTTTTTCAAAACGAAATATGGGAAGTCACACCCGCGACCGTCAACGTATTCAAACAGGGCAAAAGCGCCCAATACGTATGGGACAACGAACTCATCAAACACGATGTCCGCCGCCTCGACCCCGCCTTTCATATCACACA
>JGI24702J35022_10002806_pt1 | contig 10561 bp, 9 predicted proteins | sample TergutTh196P4_FD_35022 | JGI IMG/M metagenome (IMG submission 35022)
TTTAATCGACATGGTTATGTTCATGATGGATTATCCAAAGGTTGACACAGTATCAGCCAGAACCTATACCAAGTTTGGCGGTGATGAAAACAGTCAAATGTATGCGTATCAGAACATGCCGATTGCTCCAGGGCTTAAGTTTGACGTTGAGGACCTTGCAGCCGGGATGATTTGTCTCAAAAATAACGCGTCAATCATGTTCGAAATTAGTTGGGCTTCCAATATCGAAAAGGAGTATTACTTCTATGAGCTTTATGGCTCAAAAGGCGGACTGCTTTTTCGTGTAGATGTTGCGGATATTAATATGACGGGGGGCGCCGACGAGACGACGCTCAAGTTGTTTGGCGCGATGAATGGGCAACTTGTTGACTTAAAGCCACTCGTTCATCCAAATTCATATCCACTTACCGAATTCTCTCACTTTGTCGACTGTATTCTGACGGGAAAGACCTCAAAGATTGCACCCACGCGGCAGGGCGTAGAGATGATGAGGATTATTGATGCAATATATAAATCAAGCGAAACGAAGAGACAGTTCGTATTCTGACACATATCTACTCATCTGCACTTTTTTTAAAATTCCGGTAAAAATTAAAAGGAGGCGATTGCAATCAAGATGCCGATCAGAAGTCTTAGCATCATCAAATTTTAAAGGAGAACAAGTTATGAAAAACGCAAAGAAAATATTATTCGTTTGTTTTTTGGTTTTTGTATTATTATTCTTATCATCCTGCTTTAGCCCTGCCTCAACACAGTCATCCGCCCCGGAGAGTTCAGCATCAAGCTATGCGCCCACCACAGAAACTCCTGTTTCAGAATCGGTAATTTCCCCGTCAGGCAGTCTGATTATCTGGGATGGGCGCACTGATGGCGACGGGTACATACTCTACCAAAGTTTTGCCGATGATTTTGCTACTGAAAAAGGTGTTGAGGTTGATCGCGTTACAATAGATCTGGATAACCTTCGTAACATTCTTTCGCCCGCGATAAATTCCGGCGAGGGTCCCGACGTTATCAGTTACGACCCAGGCCCAGGATATCTGGGCGTCATGGCCAGATCGGGGTTAGCTCTCGATTTAACCGAGCAAGCCAGAGAGCGTGGCTGGTATGAGCGCCACATGGACTGGACTCTCGACCAGTGTACTTTTGACGGTAATCTATACGGGATCGGTAATCAGGTGGAGGCTAACGGCATTTTTTACAACAAAGCGCTCTTTGCGGAATATAATGTCGAAGTTCCAAAAACATATGAAGAATTTCTATCCGTATGCGAAGTCTTTAAAGAAGCAGGGGTGACGCCAGTTATGCTAGACACGCTTACCCGGTGGCCGGGATTCCTATTGGAAAGTATCTGGCTCAACGCATATGTCGGTCCACAAAAAATGCAGGATGTTTTGCAGATAAGAGCTCAGTGGGATCAGCCAGAGTTTGCCGATGCAATGGACTCGCTATACAGTCTAGTCACAATGGGCTTTGCCCCGTCAAACCCCAATGCCATTAGCAAAGATGACGGAGACAATCAATTCGTGAGTGGCCAAGTTGCCATGCGCCCGACAGGGGCTTTTATGATAGGTACTTTTAGTGATCCCGAAAGCTCCCCTATCAGTGAGGATATTGGCTTTTTCTTTCTGCCTGGGCCAGGTAATATGGGAATAACCCCTCCTGGTGGTATTGGAGAAGCTCTTTTCATCAGCAACAAAGGCGGAGACGCCGGACTGGCCCTTGATTATCTTGACTTCCTGTTCACGGGAGAGAGGATCCAAAGATGGTGCGAATACTCTTTCATCCCAAGTGTTGAAGGCTTGGATGTTTCCGCCTATAACCTGAAGCCACTCTTCAGGAATTTTACCGAGGAGTTGCTTGGCTCGGCAAACATGGGTTTTAACATCGACGTACTTATGCCTGAAAACGTCAACGACGTCACCCTGGATATCATGCAGGAACTTTTGGCAGGCAGGATTGACGGCGAATCCTATATGGTTGAAAAACAAAAGGCTTTCCAAAAGGATATAGACGAAGGCAACTACGTGGCAATGTCATAAATACGTGGCAATGTCATAAATAAGTAAAGATGTGGCGTCAGGAAGCAACATCCTGACTGCGTCCACTTGAGGCGAAGGAAGAGAAACTGCGCTTCGCTGAACCGGCGGACATTCATGGCACAGTGAGGAGGCGAGGTATGAGTAAGAGACAAAAGCGTGAAATTAACGCCTGGCTCAGGGCTATGCTGTTTGTAGCCCCCGCACTTACATTCTATATCATGTTTTCAACGATACCTATCATCAATACCATCCAAATCAGCTTCCATGAATGGAATGGGTCGACTCAATATATGGAATATATTGGTCTTTCCAATTACCGGGACGTTCTATCTGACCCGACGTTCTTCAAAGCGTTGAGCCATAATATTTACTGGCTCCTATTCAGTGTTTTTATACCGGTGTTTCTCGGGTTGATTCTGGCGGTTATGCTTCGGCAACGCTTTGTCCGAGGCAGGTTGCTATTCCGGGTGACATACTATATGCCGGCGGTGGTTTCGCTTGTTGCAGTGGGGATTGTGTGGGGTTGGATGTACAATCCCTCATTTGGAGTCATTAACAGGACGCTGAATACGGTGGGCCTGTCGTCGCTGACAAGAAGCTGGTTGGGAGATGAGAGGACCGCTCTCAACTCGCTCTTGGTTGCCGGCAGTTGGACGTATTATGGTTTTTGTATGGTGATTTTCTTTGCCGCCCTGTCCGGTATTGACGAAGCTTACAAAGAGGTCGCCCTCATAGAAGGGGCGAATCCGATTCAAACATTTTTTTATGTAACGCTTCCTCTTTTGCGTAACACGGTGACGCTCCTGGTGATAAACACCATGATAGGCGCGTTCAGGGTGTTTGACATAGTTTACATAATGACAAAAGGCGGTCCATATCGTTCCACTGAGGTGCTCAGTACCTACATGTTCTCCACGGCATTTGATCTAAACCAAGTGGGAAAAGGTGCAAGTATATCCGTTATTCTTTTAGTACTTGTGTCAATATTCACTGGCGTGTATTTACATATAGCCGAGAAAGGAGACGCCCGCTAATGAAAAAAAGAACTTCATACACTACAACAAAAATGTCAGTGCAAATATTAACTTACGCGGCGCTTATCCTATTCTTACTCATATCCATCCTGCCGATTTATTGGATGTGGCAAGCGTCACTGGCGCCGCGCTTTGACCTGATCAGAGATCCTTTTAGTTTTCCCGGCAGGCTGACATTTGAAAATCTTCAACAGGCGTGGCTTACAGGCAGGATGGGCGATTACTTCTTCAACAGTGTTTTTGTGGCAATTGTTAGAGTGTCGGGTGTACTTTTTCTAAGCTGCCTCGCCGGTTACGCCTTCGGAAAGTTAAAATTTGCGTTCCGCGACATAATTTTCCGATTTATGCTTTTTGGTATGATGATTCCAATTTCAGCTATGATTATACCCATATATTACAACATCTCGCGCATGGGATTGATAAACAATCGATTTGGAATTATCTTGCCATATTTTGGGCTTTCTATGCCATTTGCAACCTTCATGATGCGGTCTTTTTTTAGGGATTTACCCACAGAACTCATGGATGCTTCGCGGGTAGACGGTTGCAACGAGTTTTCCACGTTCTTCCGCGTGATGCTGCCGCTTGTCATGCCCGCAGTAACTTCTTTGCTGGTGTTTGAGTTTATGTGGAGCTGGAACGACTTCTTTTTGCCAATGATGATAATTTACAGGGACAGTATCCGTACACTTCCACTGGGCCTTATGTACTTCTCCGGTAAATATACGGCGAATTACTCACTGTTAGCCGCCGGCGTGACGATCTGTTCGCTGCCAATAATTGTTATATATACTATTTTTCAAAGAAAGTTTGTGGAAGGGCTTACTTCGGGCGCGGTAAAGGGGTAACCGGCGATTATTGGCGATGAAATTGGTTACACACGTCCTATTTGAACGCCATATTTACATTATTGCTTAATACTATTTTTTAATGAAAGCGGGATTGAATATGCTAAAAGAACTTCTTCTCAATGACGATTATCGCCCTCAGCTTTTTACCTACAAGCAAAAGCCGCTTCAGGCTGGTTGCGTTCGGGTGCAAAGCATTTTTGGCTCGCCAAAACATGGCACGGAGCTTACCAGAATTGCTAGTAAGCCCTTTGAAGAACAGTATTACGACGAGCATCTGCGTATTTTTCTCAAACGGGAGACGTCCCAGAGCGTCAAGCACAGCGGACTTGGCAATATGTGGGTTGGCGCAATAACCGAAATCGCCCCTGATGTGACAGGTTTCGCAGTAGGGCAGCGTGTGGCGGGTTATGGGCATCTAGCCAATACCCACGATGTGCCTGCTGAAAACCTTCTTACCATGCCAGAGAACATGACCTGGCAGGAAGCGGTGTGCTATGACCCCGTGCAATATGCGCTTTCCGGCCTGCGTGACGCCTCCGCCCGGGTTGGAGACGTCGTCCTTGTTTCTGGCCTTGGAGCCATAGGCTTAATGGCAGCGCAAATTGCTAAGCTTTCCGGCGCTTCGCTGGTAGCAGTTAGTGACCCCATTGAGTTGCGGCGAAAGGCGGCGTTGGAAAATGGCGCGGATTTTGCGTATGATCCAAAGAAGGACGATTTTGGACTGCTGATGCGTAAACATACACAGGGAAGAGGGGCGGATGCGGTTATCGAAACTAGTGGCAACTACATGGCGGTTGAACAGTGTATCCGCGCTCTTGGATTCATGGGCAACATGGCGCTTGTCGGATGGTTCAATGAGTGTCGTGTGCCTATCCACTTTGGTCGGGAAGGTCATTTCAACCAGCAAAATATATTTTTCTCCCGTGCAACCAGTGAACCCAACAGGGATTTCCCTCGATGGGACTTTATCCGTATATGCCAGGAATCCTGGAATTTGCTAACTGCCGGGAAAATACGGTGTGAAAATGTAGTTGCCCCTATTGTGGATTTTGACGAATGTGACAGGTCCTATACGCATTACATCATAGAGAACCCACAAGATAGCATAAAGATGGGCGTCCGGTTTTAGGGCAGCTCATCACAAACAACCATTACGGTAAAACTGCAATGAGAAATATTATAACGGTAGATTAATCAGAGAACAGAGAACAGAGAAAAAGTCGCGCAGGGCAAATGTGGCACATAGGCCACATGTGGCACAGAGAAAAAAGTCACGGTTGGAACTTGATTTTTGATTTTCAGTATGCTAGTATATCGTTAATGTAGTTGTTCGAGGGCAATTAACTCAGCTGGTAGAGTGTCATCTTGACGTGGTGAAAGTCGGGGGTTCGAGCCCCTCATTGCCCACTTGGCAGTCTGGTCGTTCAGCCAGACTGTTATTTTTTAGCGACTTACTGCCCAAGAGCGCTAATAAAAAACAAGAAACCGTAAGTTGCCAAAGCTGGTTTCGCCCGCAACCCACATTGTGTTGCAAAATTTGGCGAACTGTGAATACTAGTGGCAAGTAAAACTATTTTATGGACGCGCCATTTTCTCCTCGCTTCACTCGGAGAGGCGCCAGTGCATCGCGCTCGTGAGGCGAGGGGAGCCGCCCTTCGCCAAGTCGAGTTGGGTTGCGGGCGCCAGCCCATATTGGTAGCTTTTAGTTCAGGCGACTTAACACAGGCAATTTGACATAAATTGATTAGTTTTGGCAATTAGAATAAATCGTTTATATAGACCATTTTACTAAAACATATGGCTTAAAACAATGGATACAAAATTATAACGTAAACCTTTAAACATATCCTTATTTGTCCGAATGTAAACCGGACGGATAGTAGTGGGGGCTGCATTGAGTATGCTGGTTGCCGAAGGCTGGCAAGACTACGAGCTTATCGATACCGGATTTGGCGAAAAGCTTGAACGTTGGGGAGAGTATATTTTAAGGAGACCTGATCCTCAGGTTCTGTGGCCGAATGACAGCAAGGAGAAGCGGTGGTCTGGCGCCGATGCTGTTTATCACAGGAGTGACAAGGGGGGCGGGTATTGGGAATATATAAGGGAAATTCCTGATAAATGGGTTATCGGTTATGAGGGACTCAGATTTCAGATTCAGCCTATGCAATTCAAACACACCGGATTGTTTCCTGAGCAAATCGTTAATTGGAAATGGATCAAAGCCAAAATTGAAGAAGAGAGAACGCGGCGGCAAAGTTGCGGAATTGACGACACAATTAACGTGCTTAACCTGTTTGCGTACACCGGCGCCGCGACGATGACTGCAGTTTTGGCAGGGGCGCGGGTTTGCCATGTGGACGCGTCCAGGGGGATGGTCCAAAGGGCAAAAGAAAATGTCGCCCTCTCCGGGCTCCCATACGAACTGACTCGTTATATCGTTGACGACGTTTTTAAATTTGTCAGGAGGGAAATTAAAAGGAACAGGAAATACGATGGTATTATTATGGATCCGCCGACTTATGGCAGGGGGCCTGACGGCGAATTGTGGAAGATTGAATACCATTTATTTGACTTGGTAGAACAATGCGTGGCGCTTCTCTCTCTCCGCCCATCCTTTATAATAGTAAACTCCTATGCCTCAGCGCTTTCTCCGGCAACTGTCGGCAATCTGCTTTCTCTTTCAGTTGAAAGAAAATACGGCGGCAGGACTTCGTACCATGAAATCGGGATAAGATCAAGCTCACGGAGCGTTGTACTGCCTTGTGGTTTTTGCGGAAGATGGGAGGCATAGCTATAGAACTTGGTCTGATATCAGGAAAACGTTATGCTGTTTGGCAGTTAACCTAAATAGTAGAAGATAGGAGGCCGACTCGCGTTTGATCTCAATGGAAGAGGCTGGTATTAAAATCCTTTTTGAAGACAACCACCTGCTATGCGTCATCAAACCCCCGGGCATACTGTCTCAGGGAGACGTAACTGAGGATCCCGATATGTTGAGCCTTCTCAAGGGTTATATCAAAAAGAAGAACAATAAGCCGGGCGACGTCTATCTGGGACTTGTCCATAGGCTGGACAGGCCGGTGGGAGGCGTTATGGCGTTTGCAAGGACTTCTAAGGCCGCCGCCAGATTAAGTGAGCAAATTAGGGATCACATTTTTAAAAAGACGTATTATGCAGTCCTTACAGGTGATCTCCCTGAGCCGTCGGGAAAACTTCGGAACATAATCATCAAGGAAAAGTGGAACAATACTGTAAGAGTACTGCCACAGGCTGAAGAGTGGGATGTAAAAAACAGCGCTACGCTCGAGTTCAGGAGAATAGAAGTAAAACAAGGCGTTACACTTGCCGAGATAAACCTGGTTACAGGGAAACCACATCAAATAAGGGCTCAATTTGCATATCACGGTTTCCCTGTGATAGGAGATAGAAAATATAAAAGCAATTTATTGGGTAATATAAATGATAGAGACAGGATGGCTGGCAGTAGGTTTAACGATGTCAAATGGCCAGCGTTATGGGCGTGGAAAATTGAGTTTCACCATCCGGTCAACAAAGAGATGATGTGCTTAACGGCAGGAATGCCGGACTATTACCCATGGACATTGTTCAATAATTACTAAATTATGCAAAAGACGAGTTGGTTAATAAGAAGGACGGAGTAAGTGATAGAAAGGGAAGTTAAGTGAAAAGTCATAAGAAGGGAAGATATTGAAAACACTGAAGACAAATGAAGGAAGGAAAAGAAGGAGCCGTCATGAAATCGATGGAATTTAAAGAAGGAGTTGCAATGAAATCAAACGAAGGTAGAGGAAGACACGGATTAAAACCCAGGGATGTAAGAGATGGTGTAAAAGTGAAATCAACGGATTTTAATAAGAATGTCAATGAAGGAAAGATACTGAAGGCGCCGGAAACAAAGCGTGGGAATGAGGGAGCCGGCTTAAGAGCGGACAAAGGAAAAGAAGGAAGGGAAGGCGCCGGGACTAGGTCCAGAACCGCCAGAGATGGGACAAAAGTGAAAGCAAGCGAAGGAAGAAAAGGAAGAAAAGGGGCGGGAGCAGGGGTAGGAGCAAGGTCTAACGAGCAAAGAGACGTGATAATATTGAAAGAAAGCGAAGAAAGAGTAGAAAAGGAAAGCGCCGCAACAAGGTACAGGGGCGCCAGAGACGGGGCAAAAGCGAAGCCCCGAGAGACGAGAGATAGGGCAAGAGTGAAAACCAGGGATGTAAGAGATGGAGTAAGAGTGAAGCCGAGAGATGTAAAAGAAGGCGCCGGAATTAGTTCAAAGGGAGTAAAAGACGGAAAGAAACTCATTAGGGGATTTCCGGCAATTGCAAAGAGCAAAAAAGTGTTAAAGGTCATACCGCTGGGCGGGCTTCAGGAAATCGGGAAAAATATAACTGTTTTTGAGTATAACAACGAGATGATAGTCGTTGACTGTGGATTGGCATTTCCTGAAGACGACATGTTGGGTATCGACGTGGTGTTGCCCGACTTTACATATTTATTAAAAAACAGTGAAATGGTCCGTGGAGTAATACTGACTCACGCCCACGAAGACCATGTCGGATCGCTACCTTATCTACTTAAGGAACTTAAGGTTCCCGTGTATGGCACAAGGCTCACTTTAGGGCTGGTCGGAAGCAAGCTTCAGGAGCACAGGCTATCAGATAAAGTAAAGCTTCAAACAGTTAACCAAGGTCAGAAATTGAAGCTTGGCTCGTTTGAGGTCGAGTTCATCCGAACGACGCATAGCATTGCCGATACAGTCGCATTGGCGATAAGGACGCCGGTCGGGCTGGTTGTGCACACATCGGACTTTAAGGTGGACTACACCCCTATATTCAGCGAGTCCATTGATCTCGCCAGATTTGCGCAGCTTGGCGACGAGGGTGTGCTTCTGATGCTGTGCGACAGCACGAATATAGAGCGCGCCGGTTATACCATGTCTGAAAGAACAGTTGGAGATGCGTTTAACAGGATTTTTATGGAGGCTGTAGATAGCAGGATACTTGTGGCTACATTCGCGTCAAACGTCCATAGAGTGCAGCAGATAGTTGATGCGGCGGTAAGATTTGGACGCCATGTAGTCATTTGTGGCCGCAGTATGCAAAATGTAACAAGTGTTGCAACGGAGTTAGGTTATCTGAATTGCCCCGAAGGGGTTGTTATTGATATAAACGATATTGACAAATACCAACCGCAGGAGCTTGTGCTTCTGACGACCGGAAGCCAGGGCGAACCCATGTCCGCGCTGACCCGGATCGCGTCTAACGACTTTAAAAAGGTCGAGATTATGGAAGGCGACTTTGTTGTAATATCGGCGAGTCCAATACCAGGTAACGAGAAAAACATATCAAAAGTGGTTGACGAGCTTTTCAAGAAAGGCGCAAATGTTATCTATGAGTCACTGGCTGACGTACACGTTTCCGGGCATGCGTGCAAGGAAGAACTAAAGCTTATGCATTCGCTTGTGAAACCGAAGTTTTTTATGCCGGTGCACGGAGAATACAGGCATCTGAAACAACACGCCAATTTGGCTGTGAGCCTTGGTATGCATGAGGATAATATATTCATTTCGGAAAACGGGAGAATACTTGAGCTCACTCAGAATAGCGCAACCTTAAGCGGAAAGGTTGTCTCGGGCAGTGTTTTTGTCGACGGCCTTGGCGTTGGCGACGTAGGGGATGTTGTTCTAAGAGACAGGAGATTGCTGGCGGAGGACGGGCTGATTGTTGTTGTTGTATCTTATGAAAAAGATACAGGTCAGTTGATTTCAGGCCCCGATATTATTTCCCGCGGTTTCGTGTATGTAAAAGAATCGGAGACCTTCCTGGATGAAACCAGGGAGGTAGTCAAGGATGCTCTTTTTAACAATGACAGGAATGGGAGCAGGAGAAATTGGTCGAGTACAAAAGGTGTTATTAAAAATGTACTGAGAGATTTCATTTATGATAGGTATAAGAGATGTCCGATGATTTTACCCATAGTTATCGAGATTTAGATCCGGATATCAAGCAGTTGATGGAAGCAGATAATGGAGGACTCAATCTGACGTTGAGGAGGACTCAAAATGGTTGCATGGACATATAGCCTGGTAAATAGCGCAAGACCGATTAACGTGGATTTGAGCGCGTCGGCGTTGGTGTACGAAGTTATCAATCAGTTAGTTACCATAAAAAAAATTCCTTATAAGGAACTATGTCAGATGTTTGATCTGATTCTAGTCGGGTTTGATGAAGTAGTTGACAATAATCAGCTTGAACAAGCGCCTGGAATATACGCGACCTCGGATGAATATACTATCTTTGTTCGCGAGGAGGATTTGCCGGCGTCACGGGAGAACATGTATTTTTCGAAACCAATCCAACTCGATAAGAACTCCGAAAAGATATATGTATCCCATCAGTGGAGCAAGTGGCTGAATGATGACGGCGGCAAGCGGGCGAAAGGATATTTATTCTTCTGTATTGAGAGTTTTATAAGTATCTGTTCAAAGCTGGGTTTTGATATTAAGACAAACCCCGCGAAATAAGGATGGGTGTTCTTTTTTCACCGCCGAAAAAAGAACCAAAAAAGGCGCCGGGGGTTCCGGTCCCCCCGGACCCCTAAACGGCCAGGGGCAAGCCCCTGG
>JGI24702J35022_10002807_pt1 | contig 10560 bp, 7 predicted proteins | sample TergutTh196P4_FD_35022 | JGI IMG/M metagenome (IMG submission 35022)
CTCGACGATGCTATTATGTTCCTTATCAACGCACTATATTTTAAAAGCAAATGGAAATTTAAGTTTGACAAGGCCGACACCCAATCCGATGATTTTACGAAAGCTGATAATCAAAAGGTAAAAGTGAACATGATGGAACAGAACAAGGTCTTATCATACTTTTCCAACCAATACCTGCAATGTGTTGAGTTACCCTACGGTAACGATTCAAGCATTGAGGAAGGCGTTACTTACGCTCAAAATGAAAAACCATCCGGTTTCAGCATGATTGTCATTCTACCTGTAGGCGACATGGGTATCGACGGGTTAATTGATTATATGGATGAAACCGTATGGCAAATTATCGTTGAAAATCTATATTATGATAATGTAAAATTGAAATTGCCGCGATTCAAAATAGAGTGCTCCATCCTGCTTAATGAACCGGTAAAGAATGTAGGTATGCAAAAAATTTTTCAGGGAGGTTTTGACAATATTTCCGATATTTCTTTGGCGGTATCCAAAATTTTACAAAAAACATTTGTTGAAGTAAATGAAGAAGGCACAGAAGCGGCCGCAGTTACGATAATTGATATGGTTACGTCTGACGGTATTACACCGCCTTCACCTGTTTCATTTTTTGCGAATCGCCCGTTCCTGTATTTTATTACAGAGAAGAGTACCGGCGCCATCCTGTTTATCGGGCGGATGGACGAGCCTAAAGAATAAAAGTAAGTATATTGAAGAAAGTAATTGACCATATCAGGGATAGTAAAACGACGGCGTTCTCATTTGAATTGCTGCCGCCACTCAAGGGTAACAGTATCCGGCGTATCTATGCGATAATAGACAGGTTGAGAGAGTTTGAACCGAAATATATCAACATCACCTCACATCATAGCGAATATATTGACAGGACCGAACCGGACGGCACGGTTCGAAGGGTCAATATACGTCGTCGTCCGGGTTCGGTCGCGATAGCTTCAGCGATACAAAACAGGTATGGCATAACCGCTGTTCCGCATATCATCTGCAAGGGATTTACAAAAGAAGAGACCGAATATGCGCTGATTGACCTTAACTTTCTGGGGATATACGATTTGCTGCTGTTGCAAGGCGATGAAAAAAAACTTCCAAACGATTTAGATGGCTCTCTTTACCACGAATATGCTACCGGCCTACAAAAGCAAGTGAACGATTTTAACAAAGGAATCGCATTAGATGGCACTGTTTTTGAAGGGATTAACACTCCTTTTTCGTACGGCATGGCCTGTTATCCCGAAAAGCATGGCGCTGCGCCTGACATGGAATCCGATCTCTTTTTTGCGAAAGAGAAGGCAAAGAACGGAGCAGATTATTTGGTCACGCAAATGTTTTTTGATAATGCCCACTATTATGCTTATGTAGAAAGAATGCGTGATGACGGCGTTATGGCGCCGATTATTCCTGGTATCAAACCTATCGTGCTGATGAACCAACTGAAGATATTACCCCAACTTTTTCATACGGAGATACCGGAAGCGCTTGCGATAGAATTACGAAAATGCAAAACGGACGAGGAAGCAAAAGAGGTAGGGGTAGCGTGGTGTATCGAACAATGCAAAGACCTGATAAAATATGGAGTTCCGAGCATTCATTTTTATACGTTGATGGCTACCGAGAGCGTATACCGGATAGCTAAAGAGATCTATTAAAAAAAGGTAGAATCTGAACAGATTCTACCTTCGTGGTTTTTCCAAAAGATTTAGTCGGGTTTAATTATATTGAGTGGCGAAATGATTTTTTTTGCTTTCAAAAATTTCCGATACATCTTACTGAAAAATTATGGTGCAAAGGTAATTGCATTTTTTGTTTCCAGCAACTCTTTTAAAATAAAAATCAATTTTTTTTTTTATGATTATTGAAACAAATGAAAGATTAAGCAGATTTTTTTATGAAAAAAACGCATTTAGGCTCAAAATAACGTGTTTACGAAAGTTCAAATTTTTTTAAATTTATTTTTAGAGTAATTTGTATTTTGTCATTCTGAGGGAAAAAGTGAAAAAAATTTGTCATTTTTATCGGATTACATTACTTTTGCGGGATAATTTATTCGTCATCGGATGTATTTTAAAGATGTAATAGGGCAAGACGAACTGAAAAAGCAGTTAACGGTTACGGCGCGTAAAGGAATAGTCCCGCATGCGAGGCTTTTTCATGGAGAAGAAGGGACAGGAGCGTTTCAATTGGCGCTGGCGTATGCACGATACTTGAATTGTACTGACCGTAGCGAAGATGATGCTTGTGGAAGATGTCATACTTGCCTTCAGTACAACGGGATGGCGCATCCTGATTTGCATTTTGCTTTCCCTATGGTTGCCATAAAAAAAGCGAAAAAAGAAGTTTGCGATGACTATTTGACCGAGTGGCGGAAGTTTCTCAAGAATAAGATGGCCGAAAAGACCTATTTTTCGATTGATACGTGGGTTGCAAGCATAGACGCTGAAAATAAGCACGCTATCATCTATTCAGCCGAAAGCGAACGGATCATTCATAAGATGAACTTGCGCATCTATGAAGCGGCTTATCGTATCTTATTTATCTGGATGCCCGACCGAATGCATGATGTCTGTGCAAATAAACTGTTGAAAATCATTGAAGAACCGCCTGCCAATACAGCTATCCTGATGGTAACTGACACCCCGGATCGAACCCTTGAAACAATCGTTTCGCGCTCTCAGCTTGTACATGTGGGTCCTATCCAAACGGAGCTTATAACCGATGTTCTAAAAAATCAATGGAGCGTATCGGAAGAAGACGCTCGGTCGATTGCTCATTTGTCGGGAGGTAATTATTTCAAGGCGCTCGGCTATCTTTCGGTTGAAAATGATGACGCCTACTTCTTGGAGCAGTTTAAAAACGTCATGCGGAACGGATGGACACGCAACATTGTAGCTATGAAATCTTTTGCAGACGAAATGGCTTCGTTGGGTCGTGAACGACAGAAGAATTTTCTGGCTTTTTGTCAGCGACAGATACGGGAAAATTTTGTCAAATGTCTGTATGAACCGGCATTAAATTATTTGAATAAGGAGGAAGCTGATTTTGCCAAAAACTTTTCTCCGTATGTAAATGAACGTAACATTGTAGATATGATGGATGAGTTAGCGCTTGCAGAAATGCATATCGGTCAGAATGTGAACTCGAAGATGGTCTTCTTCGATCTGTCGATGCGCATCACGGTACTTGTGAAACAATAAAGCGGATATGAAGTGAAGTTAAAGAAAAAATACAGTTCAAAATGAAAAAAAAAATATTTTTGATGATGGTTGGTTGTAGTTTGATGTCCGGTTTTTACGGATGTGATCCTAAGCGTGAGAAGATTGAATATCCTGTTGCGGTAATGGAGCGGGTGACGGATAATTATTTCGGGACGACTGTAGCCGACCCGTACCGGTGGTTGGAAGATGATACGGCGAAAGCGGTAGCCGAATGGGTAGAGGCGCAAAACAAGGTGACGCAGGCCTATCTTGAACGGATACCCTTCCGAGAACAACTGAAACAACGCCTGACAGAACTTACCGATTATGAAAAGATTGGTATTCCTTTTAAAAAACATGGCAAGTATTACTATTTCAAAAACGCTGGGTTGCAAAATCAAAGCGTATTGTATGTGAAAGAGACGCTTGACGGCGAAGCATCGATTTTATTAGACCCGAACAAACTGTCGGACGACGGAACAGTAGCTCTTTCCGGTTATTCTTTTTCGAACGACGGAAAATATTTTGCCTATACGATTTCACGCAGTGGAAGCGATTGGCGCGAAATATTTGTTATGGACCTGCACACTAAAAAATTATTGCCTGACTATATTCAATGGGTGAAATTTTCAGATGCACAATGGCAAGGCGACGGGTTTTATTATAGCGCATACGATGCGCCGGAGGAAGGGAAAGCCTTCTCGAATATAAACGAAAACCATAAAGTTTACTACCATCAGTTAGGCGCTGAACAACAGTCGGATAAGCTTGTCTATGAAAATAAAAACTATCCGAAGCGTTTTTATTCCGCAGCGGTTGACAAAGATGAAAAGGTATTATTCCTGTTTGAATCAGGCGAAGGACTTGGAAATGATCTGTTTATGCGGAATTTAAAAAACCCGGAATCTCCCTTTATCAAACTGACGGACAATTTTGATTTTGAATATGCTCCTTCGGAAGTTGTCGGCGATACCATTTATTTGTACACCAACTACGAGGCGCCGAAATATCGTTTGATGAAGACTACCATTGATAAACCCGAATTGAAAAACTGGACGGATGTCGTTCCTGAATCGGAACATGTGCTGAATGGCGTTACATTCATTGGAGGTCAAATGATATTATCATACATAAAAGATGCGTCCGACCATGCTTTTGTCTATTCGTTGGATGGTCGGATGAAACACGAAATAACCCTTCCTACTTTCGGAGCTGTTAATTTTAGCGGTGATAAAGACGACAAGGAAACATTCTATGCCTTCACCTCCTTTACCTTTCCGAACACAATTTATAAGTACGACATCGACCGTAATCTGTCGGAAAAGTATTTAGCGCCGGATGTAAAGTTCAAGGCTGACGACTATGTGACGGAGCAAGTATTCTATCCAAGCAAGGACGGTGTGAAGATACCGATGTTTCTGACCTATAAAAAAGGGTTGCAACATAACGGCACAAATCCTGTTTACCTGTATGGCTATGGGGGATTTAACGTCAGTCTGTTCCCTTCCTTTGCGACATCGCGCATCCCTTTTATTGAAAATGGCGGCATCTATGCACAGGCTAACCTGCGTGGTGGAGGCGAATATGGGGAAGAATGGCATCTTGCCGGTACGAAGATGCAGAAACAACATGTATTCGATGATTTTATTACTGCCGCCGAATTTTTAATCAGGGAGAAGTATACTGCCAGCGATAAAATATGTATTGCAGGCGGCTCCAACGGCGGACTGCTTGTCGGCGCTGTCGTCAACCAGCGGCCCGAACTTTTCAAGGTAGCGCTACCGGCTGTTGGCGTGATGGATATGCTGCGTTATCACAAATTTACTATCGGATGGAACTGGGCGAGCGATTATGGCACGAGCGAAGACAGTAAGGAGATGTTTGAATATCTGCATGGTTACTCGCCCCTACATAATATAAGAAATGATAACTCGCCTTATCCGGCAATACTAATTACAACGGCTGATCATGATGATCGGGTCGTTCCGGCTCATTCGTTTAAATATGCCGCCACTCTTCAGGCTGCCCAAACCGGTGATGCACCTAAACTGATACGTATTGAAACGAAAGCCGGACATGGAGCCGGGAAGCCGATCACAAAGGTTATCGAAGAATATACGGATGTGTATTCGTTTGCGATGGAAAATCTCGGTATGGGGAAAAGGTGGAAAAGGTAGAAAAGGTGGAAAAGGTGGAAAGGGGAAAGGGGAAAAGGGAAAAGGGGGAACTGAAAACTGAAAACTGAAAACTGAAAACTATTAAACTGAAAACTATTATTATCATGAATGAAAAAATTACGAAATTAATTAAAGATGTTCCGGCCATACGCTGGACTGCGCTCTTGTTTCTGGCATTTGCCATGTTTTGCGGCTATATCTTTATGGATATATTGTCACCCGTCAAATCACTTTTGGAAACAACAAGGGGATGGGATTCCAATGCGTTTGGCACTTATGCAGGGTCTGAGACCTTTTTGAACGTATTCATATTCTTTTTGATTATTGCGGGCATCATCTTAGATAAGATGGGTGTTCGTTTTACGGCTATTTTATCAGGTATTGTCATGATTATCGGAGCTACCATTAATTGGTATTCGGTAACGGAAATGTTTAGAGGTACCGGGTTGGAAAATTGGTTCAACAACCATTTGAATTACATTCGAGGATTTGATGAGTTAGGCGTTTCACCGTTTTACCGCGGGATGCCTGCCTCGGCTAAATTAGCTTCTATCGGATTTATGATATTCGGTTGCGGCGTTGAGATGGCTGGGATAACAGTTTCACGAGGTATTGTCAAATGGTTTAAAGGCAAGGAGTTGGCGCTTGCGATGGGGTCGGAGATGGCGCTTGCCCGTCTGGGTGTTGCCACCTGTATGATTTTTTCTCCGCTGATTGCGAAGGCAAATATTATGGGGGGGGCTGATGTATCACACTCAGCTGCGTTTGGTGTTATTTTACTGATGATAGCCCTGATTATGTTTATTGCTTATTTCTTTATGGATAGGAAATTGGATACCCAATTAGGCCAAGCCGAAGAAAAAGATGACCCGTTTCGCATCAGCGATATCGGTAAAATACTGACAAGCAGTGGTTTTTGGTTAGTTGCTCTATTATGTGTACTTTATTATTCGGCTATATTCCCCTTCCAGAAGTACGCCGTAAATATGTTGGAGTGCAATCTAAGTTTTACTCCTTTAACCGAAAACTCTTTTTGGCTTTCCGGAACGGCTGTAACCATTCAATATTTAATTATGTTAGTGGCTGCCATAACGGCTTTTTCAAGTAATTTCTGTCAGTTGAAACTGAAAATCACCTTGTTGGTTTGTTCGGTTGTATCGCTTGTAGCTTTCTGTTTTCTATCATATAAACAGCAATCGGCGGGCGCCATATTTTCTGTATTTCCCTTGTTAGCTGTCGGCATTACGCCGATTTTAGGTAATTATATCGACAAAAAAGGAAAAGCAGCCACGATGTTGATGTTAGGCTCTATATTATTGATCATCTGTCATTTAACTTTTGCTTTCGTTTTGCCTCTATTTAAGGGACAGGAAATAGGGGGTGTCGTTTTAGCGTATGTAACGATATTGGTATTAGGCGCTTCTTTCTCATTAGTTCCTGCCTCCTTATGGCCTTCGGTACCCAAGTTGGTTGACCAGAAAGTGATTGGGTCGGCATATGCTTTGATTTTCTGGATACAAAATATCGGTTTGTGGCTATTCCCGTTGTTAATAGGCAAAATATTAACCTCCTCCAACATGGATATAGCCGAAAAACTGAACTTGAAAATGATCACCTCCGAGCAGGCGTCGGTCATGTACGACTATACCAATCCGCTCATCATGCTGGCATGTCTGGGTGTTGCCGCATTAATCTTGGGTTTTGTTCTGAAGATTGTAGACAGGAAAAAAGGTCTTGGCCTTGAATTGCCTAACATCAGGTAGGGATAAAAAGATAATCCCGCGTTAAAAGCGGGATTATCTTTTTATAACATTTGCTTGTCGGGAAAAAGGCTGAGGGCTTCTCCGACGACAAAAACACTTCCGCTTATTAAAATGAAATCATTTGGGGAGGCATTTTTTAATGCTTTCATCACAGCGTCAGTTACTCTATGATGAACTTGTCCGTGTAGTTCAAATTTTTGTGCTTTGATTGCTAATTCATCAGCCGGGAAAGCGCGGTTATTTTCTGCCTGTGTATAATAATAGACCGCATTTTTCGGCATCACGGATAACATACTGTCGATGTCCTTGTCGTTTGACATTCCGATGATGATATGAGTTCGATCATGTCGTCCGGCTTCAAATAAGAGCAATCGTCTATTCATCTCCCAAGCGCCGGGATTATGTCCGATGTCACAAATAACTTTCGGTTTTGACTGTAACAGTTGCCAGCGTCCCATCAGTCCTGTCATTTGTGAAACATTCTTGAAGGCGGTTCTAACAGCGGAAAGGCGCACTTGTACGCCTGAGTTAGCTAATAATCGAAGTGTAGAAATCACAGTTTGCGTATTAATTTTCTGGGCCGGTCCTTTCAGTTCGCCTGTTAAAGTGCCATAATAAAGCGAATCGTATATCCATGAGCCGTCCATCTGCACTTCCGCATCTAAAAGGGTATCTCTTTGCGTTGAAAAGACGATGGGAGCGGATACCTCAAAGGCTTTGCTTCTGAATATCTGGTTTAGCTCTTCATCATGTGTTTCGCCGATGATAACAGGCACGCTACGTTTCATGATACCTGCCTTTTCATAAGCGATATCCGCTAAAGTTTTTCCCAGATACTGCATATGATCCATGCTAATGCCGGTAATGATGCTGACAATGGGTTTGATAATGTTCGTACTGTCAAATTTACCTCCCAGTCCGGTTTCAATCACCGCATAATTCACTTTTTTGTGTCTGAAATAATCAAATGCCATGGCGGAGGTGAGTTCAAAAAATGAAATCTTCTCTCTTTCGATGAATTTGATATTTTTTCCGACAAAGTCAACCACATATTGTTTTGTGATCGGTCGACCGTTGATGCGTATCCTTTCTCTGAAATCGATTAAATGCGGTGAGGTGTAAAGTCCTACCCTGTAACCTGATGCCTCTAAAATAGCGGCAAGAAGGTGGGCAACGGAGCCTTTACCGTTTGTTCCTGCTATATGAATGCTTTTGAATCGTTTATGTGGATTACCCGATATGTCATCTAATGCAATACTTCGTTCAAGGCCGGGCTTGTAAGCGATGGGCCCCACTTTATGAAAGGCAGGAGTTCTTTCGTACAAATAAGCTAATGTTTCTTCGTAGTTCATAATTCAATAACAACATTAAAAGTTTATTCACAATAGTTTTTTATTTTTCTGCAAAAATACTAAATATTTTTGGAATACAATACAAAAATAAATTTAAAAATCTTTAAATTCTATTTCAAACGTCGAAAATTTAATTTTATTAACATTTTTGATGTTTGATTTTCCCATTTTGCAACTTTTTTTTTTGGAGTAGTTGAAAAAATTTTCAGTAAAATCCATTAAGAATTAAAAAAAAATGCGTTCCTTTACAACGAAATCGAAAGGTATTAACTTAAATTGTAAAAGATATGAGCGATAAAAAAAATTTTGTGCTTGACACAAATGTGTTATTACACGATTATGACTGCTTGTCAAAATTTCAGAAGAACGACGTCTATCTTCCCATTTCAACGCTTGTCGAATTGGATAAGTTTAAAAAGGGAAGCGAGCAGATCAATTACAATGCGCGCGAATTTGTGCGTGTTTTGGATGCTTTGACTTCAGAGGATTTTGAACTTAAAGGCGCATCATTAGGCGAGGACAGGGGTATGTTATATATTGTTACCGGTTCGGAACTCCATAAAAAAGTGGCGGCCTCGTTCCCGGAGCGGATTCCCGATCATCGTATTCTTTCCTGTGCCATGGCTGTTTCGGAGCTGCACCCTAAGATAAAGACAATTCTTGTATCAAAAGACGTTAACATGCGTATAAAAGCGCGCTCACTTGGTATCTTAGTCGAAGATTACGCCAATGACAAAGTGAAGGATTTTAATATTTTTGAAAAAGCGCAGGAGACTTATTACGGGATCGAAAGCGATTTGATAGATTTTATTTATGCGGATTCGACCGGTATTCCTGTTGAACAGTTTCGGGAAGAATGTCCGCAAATTTCGTTTGCTGCCAATGATTTTTTTATTTTGGAAAGTGAGCGAAACAGTGTGTTGGTTCGTTATAATCCTTTTACCGACACCATCCGAAAGATCGAGAAAGGAACTTCAAATTATGGTATTCAAGCTCGTAATACAGAGCAGAAATTTGCTTTTGAAGCGCTCAATGATCCGGACATCAAACTTGTCGCCATCACCGGAAAGGCTGGTACCGGCAAAACACTATTAGCGCTGGCTTCCTCCCTGAAGCAAGCCAAGTCGTATAATCAAATATTATTAGCGCGTCCTATCGTAGCATTAGCCAATAAGGACATCGGGTTTCTGCCCGGGACGGAAAAAGATAAAATCAAACCTTACATGCAACCTCTGTTCGATAACCTGAATGTGATTAAAAGTCAATTTAGTATGAACAGCGCTGAAGTACGTGCGATTGATGAGATGCAGAAAAGCAACCAGCTTGTCATCGAAGCGCTTGCTTTCATACGGGGACGCAGTCTGGCAGATACTTTCTGTATCGTTGATGAAGCACAAAACCTGACGCCTCACGAGATAAAAACGATCATAACTCGTACCGGCGAGGGCGCTAAGATGGTTTTCACCGGCGATATTCAGCAAATCGATTCCCCTTACTTGGATATGCACAGCAACGGCCTTGCCTATATGGTCGATAAGATGAAGGGACAAGCGCTTTTTGCGCATGTCAACCTTGTAAAAGGAGAACGCAGTGCGTTGTCAGAACTTGCGGCTGATTTGCTCTAACTTCAACTATAGTCTGCGGAAATAGCCTAAATTAGTGTTATTTCCGCAGAAAATATTTCAATAGTCTGCGGAAATAGCCTACATTAGTGTTGTTTCCGCAGATAATATTTCAATAATCTGCGGAAATAAGCATAAAAAGTATTATTTCCGCAAATAATATTTGAATATTTTGCGGAATCGATTTTTCTTTTTATCTTTGTCGCAATTAATAAACTAAATGATATGGATCATTTGATTGGACGACTTGAGGAAATAAAACGACTTACCGATTATGTTAATTCAGACAAACCCGAATTTGTCGTTGTGTATGGTCGCAGGAGAGTAGGAAAAACTTTTTTGGTTAAGCAGTTTTTCAAGGAAAAATTTACGTTTTACTTTTCGGGCGCCGAAAATGCAAGCAAACAACAACAACTTTTCAATTTTTC
>JGI24702J35022_10002808_pt1 | contig 10560 bp, 11 predicted proteins | sample TergutTh196P4_FD_35022 | JGI IMG/M metagenome (IMG submission 35022)
ACTTGGTGAAATCACCGATAAACAAGTCAAACTTTATAAATCACTAGGCGTCGATCCACCCTCGTTATGATTTACGGGAATGTAGGTTGCTAGCAAGCGGCTTCTTAGTTGTCCACATCCGGCGCATATATCGATTCCTCGCGGTACACGTAGCATCGTGCGTATGCCTCCAGTGATTAGTAATTTCTGAAAGGCGAGGACAGCTTCACGTCCAGACGGCAGATATCCAGACTGACCATTATCATTACCGATAATCAAATTCAAGGCACATGGGATGCCTTTGAGAAGCTTAATTAGTTTTTCCGCATCCTTTAAAGAATCATTTACTCCTGCGAACATGGCATATTCTACGTAGACCAATCGTCCCGTGCGAAAGGAGTATTCCTGACAGGCAGACAACAATTCAGCAAGTGGATACTTAACATTGAGAGGGACCAAGATGTCTCGCAACTCATCTTCCACGGCATGCAGAGAAAAGGCTAACTCCACAGGGGTATTATCACTTGCCAGTTGGCAAATTCTCGGTGTGATTCCGGCGGTGGATAACATGATTTTTCGCATACTGAAGCCCATACCTTGAGGCGAATTAAGAATGATTGCCGCACGCCTGACATTATCGTAATTTAGCAGAGGTTCTCCCATCCCCATAAAAACAATATTCGTCAAGGAATGACTTGTTTGTCTTTCGTTACAAAATCGCCTTTGAAAGAATAGCACCTGCCCGACAATTTCACCGGTAGTGAGATTGCGCGTAAAGCCTTGGCGACCTGTGATACAAAAAGGACAACCCACCGCGCACCCAACCTGGGAAGAAATACAAACAGTTCCGTGCTCCCGACCGGCAGAAGTCTGCGACAACATGAGAGTAGTTTCAATTGTGTTTCCATCTTCAAGAGCAAATAAGACCTTGTGCGTCAAACCATCGGCCGAAATACATTCCTCAAGAGCAACGGGAAGGTTTATTGAGAAACTTTGCGTCAGAAATTGCCTAGCCTGTAAAGAAATATCTGCCACTTTCTCAAAAGAGGATACCCCGTGACGATATACAGCCTTAAGCACACGCGAAACAGCCGATGGTGATAAGCCCCATTCACTAAATATGGTGGCTAATTCCGCCGGTGAATTGCCGAGTAAATCATACATGCTGTTCAGCGATCATATGTTCAATAGTTTTTAAGTCCTATTTCAGGCTCTCTTTTTGGTATTAAAGCGCCAACAACTTTTGGGCATTACCACCCAATATTGCCGCTTTGTCACTCTCTGAAAGTGGAAGTGCATTGATATGCTCAATTTCGCTATGGGCATTACTCCACGGAGCATCGGAAGCAAACAGAATTTTTTCGGCACCGTGTTTTTCGGCAATTTTTAGAAACTGTTCCGTGGAAAAAAACTCAAACCCCATTGAAGTATCCAAAAAAATCTCAGTGCCGGCTAAGTATTCTGCAACATCATCCCACTGTTCATGTCCACCTAAGTGAGCTGCCACGATTTTACCTCCTCGCATAGCCCGCATTACATTGGCAAAACGTTGTGGAGAGCTTTTAAACGGAGCAGGGAAAGCAGGGTCATAGCCCGCATGAAAAAGTAAAATGAGCCCTTTACCTAAAGCATAATCATAAATTCTAAGCATCCGATCATCGTCAAGCACAAAATCCTGATATTCCGGATGAAACTTGAGGCCTTTCAATCCCAGACTACCAACCAAATCAATAGCGTGTTTATAGTTATCAGTATGAGGGAAAATGCCACCAAAACCCACTATTCGGTCGGAAACTATGCTGGCAACCCATTCGTTAGCACTCTTTACCTGTGACTCCTTTGTGACAACCGGCTGTATCACCGAAACATCAATCCTCCACTGGTCCATTTTTTCCAGAAGTCCCGATAGTGTCCCATCGCTCACCGGAGGGTATAAATTGTCAATTTCTGATGTTAATACGTGCATGGCCTTGGTCGCCAGAGAATCTGGGAAAATATGGGTATGAAAATCAATTATCATAGTAAACCTCCTCTTCAAAACGAGCGTTAATTGTACGCAGTAAAATAGCTTGGCTAAAGCAATGTAGGAATATTTTTACCGAATTCCTCAGTAAGCATGGCGATATCCGGCTTAAGCGTTTGGCGAGTCTCATGCTCCTCAAGCAGTTGTATAGCCTTTGCATTGAAATGATTCAGCCGTTCGTCATAACCAAAATGAGATAATATTACTGATACCTCCAGAATCTTGTCACGAGAGTAGTCTCCATGACGTAGCTGAGCGTTGGGTGCTATGTGAATCATATACTCATTGAGAGCCCTTGTTAAGCCTGCGCCAAGCTCTTTGCCAGAAGCCGTAAGAAGGGAGAGCGCTTTGCGAGCCGACTGAGGTTTACAAGGAAAAGTAAGCCCGTTCAAAGCGGCATTCATGGCGTGCATTCCTTGGTCGGCGTAGAGATCACGATGCAGAAAAACTCCTTGCTGTGATTTAGCCGTAATGACCGGCATAGTAGATTCTCCGTATCCCACCACAGACCAACCGTCCAAGGCAAAAATAACGTCAGCTGTTTTCAGCGGTTGCTGGCTACGCGCTTTGTGATCTTCACCACAGGAAAGCAAATTGTAAAAAGGAAGAACAGCCGCCCGATTAATTCTTTGCAAGGTAAGATGAAGTGGTTCTTCAGTGGAAACGAAGCGTTGATTATCAACCAGTATAACGGCATCAGCTACCGGACCAATTGACTGCAAACAGGCAGAGGTATTGAAAACTGCGCTGAATTCATTGTTTTCCTCATTTTCAAACGGTAAAACTAACATGGCATAAATCGGCTTATCAACAATGCGCTCTTTTATAGCGCGGACTAACACAGCAAGACCTCCTGAACTCGTCCCGCCAGCCGCGCTGGCAGCTACCAACACCGCATCGGCCTCTTTTACTCGTGAATTGCTTTTTAATACATCCAGCAATCGCCGTGCCTCAGCCTGCATAATCTCCATGCCGAGTTCACTATCACGATCAGTGCCATGACCACGCGTCTGTTCAGAACCAATGAGTAATCGATGGGAAGAGTCAGATTTAATACTGGTTAATGCCGCCAAATCAGCCATAGCAGTATTAACCGCCAGCACTTCTGATACTATGTCAATCCCACGTAGTCCACGCGCACGCATTTGAATACGGGCAAACTCATCGGCAATTTGCCCACCACAATAGCCTAATCCAACCACCGCCAGTTTCATTGTTGATTGCTTTCGTATAATTATGTTCTGTAGGCACTATAACGTCTGCATGATAGGTTGTCAAATGCTGGGAAGCAATCTCAATCACTCCTATTGTCAAAGCAGAATATATGGGTTACTAAACAACCGCTATGGCAAATTTCAAATTTGATTTTTCAAGACTCTTGCTATATACTCATCCTTTCATTTTTTAGGAGAGAACTAAGGAGCAGTACTAATGCAGGATTATGGCTACCTTGCCCTTTTTCTGTTGGTGAGCATTGCGTTTGCCGTGTTCATGCTCGCTCTGCCTTTATTGTTACGCAAGCTCGGTATTTCTCCTTACAAACCCTCAAAAGTCAAGTCATCAACAGTCGAATGCGGGTTGGAAACAACCGGGCGTAGTTGGGTACAGTTTAATCCACGCTACTATTTCTTCGCTTTAGTAGCGGTTGCCCTTGACGTGATGCTTATCTTCATTCTCCCCTGGGCTCTTGGGATACAAGAGGCAGGGTGGCAATTCTTTCTTGGGGGTGCTATTTTTGTGGCTATCCTGCTAATTGCCTACATTTATGCTTGGCGAAAAGGTGCTCTGCAATGGAAATAGAGAGAGAGCCACTTACTTCTTCAACCGAAATTGAGAATCACGAGGGAGCCATCATTGAAGACTTGCGGGCCTCTTCACAGAATCCACTTTCCGACCCAACAGAGTGGCTTGAGAAGACGATTGAGCGCAATATTCTCCTCACCACAGTTGATGCTGCCATCAACTGGGCTCGTAAGACGTCTCTGTGGCCGGTTACCGCCTTTACCGCTTGTTGCACATTTGAATTTATCGGAGCGTCCTCTTCACGTTTTGATATTGCGCGCTTCGGAATGGAGGTCCTCCGAGCTTCACCACGCCAAGCTGATTTGCTGGTTTGCGGAGGAACACTCACTTGGAAAATGGCTCCCCAAATTAAGCGTCTCTACGAACAAATGGCTGAACCTAAATGGGTCATTGCTATGGGGGCTTGCGCCATTTCAGGTGGAATTTTCCATGATTCCTACTCAGTGGTTCCCGGTTATAATCACATAGTTCCGGTCGATGTTTACGTTCCTGGATGCCCTCCACGCCCGGAAACACTCCTCGCTGGCATAGAAAACCTACGCCGTAAAATTGCTCAGAACAGTATTAAAAAATCAGGCACAAAACGATGAATATCGCCGACAACCAAGAACTATCATCTCACTTGCGTACCCATTTTGGCGAAGGTATTATTGTCCACGGCGAATATGTCGAGATCACTATCGGTAAGTTCGAAAGGGTCGCCAAGTATCTAAAAGAATCACTGGGCTACGAATTTCTCAGCATGATTACAGCCATCGATTATATCGACTATTTCGAGCTTGTCTACCGAATTGAAGCCTTTCAGAATAAAGCAACTGTACAACTTAAACTGAAATGTGAAAAGGTCAAACCCGTAGTTCCGTCATTGTCGCACCTATGGTATGGAGCACGCCTTCAAGAGCGTGAGGTCTATGATCTGTTTGGCATTGAATTCAGCAATCATCCCAACTTAAAACGCATCGTATTGTGGGAAGGTTTCCAAGGATATCCGCTACGCAAAGATTTCAAGGTAAAATCATATGACGCTGGCAACTGAACAGTTTATTCTCAATATCGGGCCACTCCATCCGTCTACTCACGGCGTGTTCCGTATGCGCGTCACCATGGACGGAGAGACTATTCAGGACGTTGAACCTGTTTTCGGCTATTTGCATCGTGGTCTGGAGAAACTTTGCGAAAGTCATACCTATAAACAGAATATCCCTATTACAGATCGCTTGGATTACGTTTCTGCCATCAACAACAACTGGCCCTACGTGATGGCAGTGGAAAAACTGGCCGAAATTCAAGTTCCCCTGCGCGCGGAATACTTACGCGTTATTATGGGAGAACTCCAACGCATCGCCAGCCATCTTTTGGCTGTCGGCTCTCTCATGAATGATATGGGAGTATTCTATACCGCCTTCATGTATATGTTCCGAGAGCGTGAGAAAATAATTGACCTTTTGGAAATGGTTACCGGACAAAGGCTCCTCTACAATTACATGCGCTTTGGCGGGGTAAGCATGGACTTCCCCGCAGAGTTCATCCCAGCACTAAAGCGTTTTTTGAATATAATGCCCAGCTACCTTGATGAGTATGACAGTATGATGGCTGATAACGAAATTCTACTCTCACGGACTAAGGGAATCGGTATCCTTACCCCTGAAATGGCGGTCAACTCGTCCGCTTCGGGACCATTATTACGCGGCTCCGGGGTTAAATGGGATCTACGGAAAGATGCCCCATACTCGGTATATGACCGGTTTGATTTTGACATTCCTACTGGAAACAATGGTGACTGTTATGATCGATACCGAGTCAGAATGGAAGAAATGCGGCAGAGTATTCGTATCATTAATCAAGCGATTGAGCAATTACCTTCCGGCAAGGAAAAAGTAATGGTTCCGCTACGTATACGCCCACCCAAAGGCGAAACCTATTCACAGATTGAAGCTCCGCGCGGAATTCTGGGCTGTTATATTGTCTCAGACGGTTCCACTAAACCCTATCGTTGCCATTTTCGCGCACCGGCATTTATTAATCTGACACTGCTTCAAGAACTGCTTATCGGCCAAAAGCTGGCTGATGCCATTATCATTTTCGGCAGCATTGATTTATCCATGGGTGAGGTGGATCGTTAGATGAACAACTGGCTCATCTCGTTAGACAACTCTGTCGGCAATTTTTGGCTACAGTTTCTTATTATGGCAGTGTTCATTATTGCTTTCGTCATGAGTAGCGTTATCATGTTTATTTGGACTGAGCGCCGCGTAATTGCCCGGTTTCAAGCTAGACTTGGGCCCAATCGTGCCGGGCCGTTTGGCCTGTTTCAAGCAATCGCTGACACCGTGAAAATCCTCACCAAAGAGGACATTATTCCTTCACTGGCCGATAGAGTTTTATTTTGGACCGCACCAGCCATTGCTTTCATTCCCACGCTGATGATTATGGCTACTATTCCATTCATGAATGGTTTTCAAATGGTGGATCTCAATGTGGGCGTTTTATTTATCTCCGCTGTTAGCGCTATCAGCGCAATCGGGATATTTTTGTCCGGCGTTGCTGGCAATAATAAGTATTCCCTTATCGGTGCAATGCGCGAAATCGCGCAACTTATCAGTTTTGAGATTCCAATGGTGCTTTCACTGGCATCTTTGGTTATTGCCTGCGGCTCAATGTCGCTTACCCAAATTGTGGCAGCACAGAATGTGCCTAATATCATACTTCAGCCTTTGGGCTTCGTTGTCTTTATGGTAGCTATTTTGGCTGAAATCAATCGAACGCCTTTTGATTTAGTCGAAGCCGATTCCGAGTTAACCTGCGGTTTCAATACTGAATATTCGGGCATGAAATTCGCCCTATTGTATCTAACCGAATACAGTGAGGCCGTTGTTGGCGCAGCACTCATCACCACTTTCTTTCTCGGAGGATGGCGTGGGCCGTTCCTTCCCGGCATTATGTGGTTCGTGGTTAAAATGATAGCCAGCTTCATGTTCATCCTCTGGTTGAGAAGCACTCTTCCCAGATTACGCATCGATCAATCAATGCATCTGGCTTGGAAAGGCTTGCTACCTTTAGCACTAGTCAATCTGTTTGTTATAGCACTTAAAAATGTGTTCTTCCCTGATTTATCGCTTTGGATTAGCGTACCGGTTTACATTCTTGTTTCAGTCCTAGTAATCCTCCTATGGGCCGGATTTTTGCGCAAAGGGAGGAAATCTCTTGTCGTTTAGTATTTTTGGCACCGGCATGCTTAAAGGATTGGTGGTTACTTTCAAGAACCTCCTCAGGCGCCCTGTGACTGTACAGTATCCTGAGCAAAGATTGAATCTATCGCGTCGCGAAAGAGGCACCGTTCTAGCTTGGTCAATGGAGAAATGTATCGGTTGCTACACCTGCCAACAGGCCTGCCCTCATGGTTGTATCAGTATTGAAACCGCTCCAGAAGGAACTTTACTAAATGAGCCGGCTCCTTGCTCTACAAAGTGTCCGGCTCACGTTGACGCCGCTCGTTATATTCGTTGTATCGCGGACGGCAAACCTGAAGAAGCTGTCGCCGTAATACGCGAAAAAATCCCCTTCCCGTCTGTTTGCGCCTATATTTGTGCTCACCCTTGCGAAAACGCTTGCAACCGCAGGGAAATTGATGAAGCGATTTCTATTCGCAAACTTAAACGTTTTGCCGCCGACCACGATAATGGTGAATGGAAAAAAAATGTGAGACAATCTACTCCTACAGGGAAGAAAGTGGCCATTATTGGTGCCGGACCGGCTGGCCTCACCGTAGCGTATTATCTATCTCGCAAAGGGCATTCGATTAGAGTATTTGAATCACTTCCTAAAGCAGGCGGAATGATGAAAGTGGGCATTCCTGACTATCGCTTGCCCCCTACAATACTTGAAAAAGATATTCAAGAAATTGAAAACATGGGGGTAAAAATTGATACCAATAGTAGAGTTGAATCAGTTAGCGCCTTGATGTCACAAGGCTATCAGGCTGTTTTTGTGGGGATTGGAGCCCATCAGGCCATGGCATTGGGTGTGCCAGGTAATAATGATAGTGGCGTTTTGGGAGGGGTAGACTTTTTGCGAGAGATTAATCTTGGGCAGCATGTTCCTCTCGGTAATCGTGTCGCCATTATTGGCGGTGGCAATACGGCTATTGACTGTGCTCGTACCGCAATTCGCGAGGGGGCAAATGAAGTAAGCCTGATTTATCGACGAACTCGAGCCGAGATGCCTGCCGCTCCCGAGGAAGTGGAAGAAGCGGTGGATGAAGGGGTGCGGTTGGTTTTCCTAGCCGCGCCATCCAAAGTATTTCAACAAGATGGTAAATTATTTCTTGAATGTATTCGTATGAAACTGGGAGAAGAAGACTCTAGCGGCAGGTGTAGGCCCGAACCGATTGAGGGTAGTGAGTACATCACCGAGTTAGATCATATTATTTCAGCCGTTAGCCAGAGCCCCATTGTACCCAAAGAATTTGCCATGGAAATCGATCGCGGCAATAGGCTTATTGTCGACAAAGAAACCTTAGCCAGCAAAACTCCTGGAGTATACGCCGGCGGTGATGCCGTATTGGGACCGGCGACAGTCATTGAGTGTATTGCCCAAGGGCGAATCGCGGCAAGCTCAATTGACAAATATCTTGGCGGTAACGGAGATATAACCGAGATATTAGCCGCTCCAGAAGAACCGCTTTGCCGTACGGGTTCACCGCTAGAGGATTTTCGCCCAGCCGGTGACACCATCCCGCATGAAAGTAGACTTCACACCTATGAAGGCGTCGAAATCGGATGGGCTCAAAAGGACGCCTTATCCGAGTGTTCTCGTTGCCTGCGTTGTGACATACGGTATAAACCACAAAAATGGGAGCTTAAAGGTGGACAGTGTATTTACTGTGGGTTGTGTGTGGAAGCTTGCCCTTTTAACGCCCTGTTTATGGGCACTGAATATGAACGTTCAAGTTATCGTCTAGCCGAACAAGTCCTACAAAAAGAAGAGCTGCTAACGCCACAGGTCCGTCAAGCCAGTGGGTACTATCATCCCGAAATAGCCGCTACTTTACCTGAACAAACGCTCAGTATTGATGCTGAAAAAAAACCAAAAAATGGGGATAAAAAGTAACTATGGGCAGCGATTTGGCCTTTTGGGTTCTGGCTGTCACCGCAGTATCGGGCGCGTTGATGGTAGTAACCATGCGTAGCCTGTTTAGGGCCGCGCTTGGCATGATTTTATGTTTTTTATCCATTGCCGGACTATTTATCACCCTTACTGCTGAATATCTCGGCATGGCACAGATATTTGTCTATATCGGAGCTATAGCAATTTTGATTATTATGGCAACCATGTTGACTCGCCAAGTTGAACACAGCAATTTGCCATCACCATACAAATTCCCCGCTATTATCGGTGCACTGGCTTTCTTGGGGGTCTCCATTTGGGTTCTGCTGAACACCCAATGGTTTCTTGAAAAACTGCCACCAATAATACAGGACATCACACCCGTCAGTACATCCACCATCGGACTTATATTATTCGGCCAGGAAGGGCTTATTTTGGCAGTCGAAATAGCGGCTTTGCTTTTGGTTGCGGCCATTATTGGTGCCATCAGTGTGGCAAAGGAAAAGTGATATGGCAGTTGGTCTTACTCACTATTTAATTCTAGCCTCCGTGCTCTTCTGTCTCGGGCTGTATGGTGCGCTTTCACGCCGCAACGCTATAATAATCCTCATGTGCGTCGAGCTCATGCTCAACGCCGCCAACCTATTGCTGGTGGCATTCTCAAAAGGCTTCTTTGATTACTTGCTGATTGGACAAGCAGTCGTAATATTCAGTTTGGTGGTTGCCGCAGCCGAAGTATCAGTTGGGCTGGCCATTGTCATTGCCCTATATCGCCTGCGGAAAAGCATCGACATTAAAGATATTAACATACTGAAGTGGTAAAGAGATGAGTAGTATACCTAACGAACTGATTTGGTTCATTTGGCTGTTGCCACTACTGGCTTTCGCCATATTGGCTCCACTGATACGGCCATTCCCTGGCAAGGCCGAATCAGCCAGTTTTATTTCAATAGCTGCGGTGGGAGTATCTTTTGCGCTCTCCTGCTGGTTACTGTACAGTGTTTGGCAAGCTGAAGGTCATCAAATACTGATTAATGGTCCCACATGGCTCAATATCGCCAATGGCGCCTATTTTAATTTCAACCTTCTTCTTGACCCTTTGAGTGCCGTCATGTTGGCAGTTGTTAGCAGTGTCAGTCTAATGGTACAAATCTACTCAAGAGCCTATATGCACTCTGACCCCTCCTATCGTCGTTATTTTGCTTTCATTTCTCTTTTCACTGCCGCTATGATTGGCTTAATTATGTCAGGCAACTTACTGTTTACTTTTATTTTTTGGGAATTGGTTGGTTTGTCTTCCTACCTGCTCATCGGCTTTTGGTTCCATCGTCCGTCAGCTGTTGCAGCCGCCAAAAAAGCTTTCCTTGTTACACGTGTCGGCGATGTCGGGTTTTTGGCCGCTATTCTGCTACTTTATGCCAAAGCCGGAACGCTGGATATACTCGTTCTCAACAGTAGCGCAGTAACCACTGTTCTTTCAGGAAGCGTTTTATTCTTGGCAGCTTTAGGTCTATTCATTGGTGCCGTCGGCAAATCCGGTCAGTTTCCATTGCATATTTGGCTGCCGGACGCTATGGAAGGTCCGACGCCTGTTTCCGCCTTGATTCATGCCGCTACCATGGTAGCGGCTGGGGTGTTCCTAGTTGGTC
>JGI24702J35022_10002809_pt1 | contig 10558 bp, 9 predicted proteins | sample TergutTh196P4_FD_35022 | JGI IMG/M metagenome (IMG submission 35022)
ATTTTATAGTAATATGGGACGCCGTAGCAGCAATAAAAACAACGGCGCAAGTACTGTCGTTATTATGTTGATTGTAGCAGCGTTGGGAGCAATTGGATACATTTTTTCACTGTTAATACGTTTGTCAATTTCCAGAAAACGAGAATATTTGGCAGATGCTGGTGCCGCAAAAATGACCAAAAATCCGTTAGCATTAGCCTCTGCGTTGCATAAAATTTCCTGCAATCCCGAAATTCAAAGTGTGAAACGGGAAGATATTGCACAACTTTACATTGAACATAAGGCAAAAGGTACTTTTGCAGGACTCTTTGCCACCCATCCACCCATTGAAAATAGAATTGCAGTGTTGAAACAGTTTTAAATTATTTTTTGTATAAAACAAGAAATTATGCACAATTATAGAGAGAAACTACAGTATATTACTACTTTTATTTTTGATTTTGATGGGGTGTTATCCGATAGTAAGATCTGGGTGTTGCCCAATGGTGAACAGATGCGTGCCACCAACGTAAAAGATGGCTATGCCATGCAATATGCCTTGCGAAAAGGGTATCGCATTGCCATTATATCCGGCGGAATCGGAGAATCTATGCGGTTACGATACCAAACTTTTAGAGGAATTGAAGTGTTTCTGAAAGTATCAGATAAAGTTGCTGTTTTTCAAGAATATATTAATAATAATAATCTCAATCCGGAAGAAGTATTGTATATGGGTGATGATATCCCCGACTACGAATTAATGAAAATGTGTGGATTAAAATGTTGTCCGGCAGATGCTTGTACAGAAATTAAAGAGATTGCAGAATATATCTCCTTTGCCAATGGTGGTGCTGGTTGTGTGCGCGACGTGATAGAACAAACTCTCCGCGCCCAAAACCGATGGATGGAAACAGATGCGTGTATTTGGTAGTTAGTAGCAATGCCCGGACAAAACTTGGGGCAAGAAATAAGGGAAAACTCAACCAAAAAATCAAATGAAAAAGAAAGTTGAAAAAATGCTATTTTTGCCGCCAAAAATAGCAATATGAGTAGAGAACTACAACGCGCAGAACTGCACCGAACTATATGGAAAATTGCCAATGACTTGCGTGGCTCGGTAGATGGTTGGGACTTTAAACAATATGTACTCGGTTTCTTGTTTTATCGCTTCATTAGCGAAAATATTACCGATTATCTGAACAAAAAAGTGCAAAGTTCCGATAATAAAGATTTTGATTATACAATATTAACAGATGAATTGGCTGAAAATGCACGCCAATCTACCACTGAGGAAAAAGGTTTTTATATTCTGCCCTCTGAACTATTTGAAAACGTGAGGACAAAAGCCAAAACCGACCAAAACCTGAACGAAACTTTAGAGCGTGTTTTTAAACATATTGAAAGTTCGGCAATGGGATTCGACAGCGAAAACGACCTGAAAGGATTATTTGATGATGTGGATGTTAACAGCAATAAACTTGGCGGCACTGTAGTAAAACGCAACGAACTTCTTGTAAAACTTTTAGATGCCATTGGTGATTTAAACCTTGGTAATTTTCAAGATAACAGCATTGATGCCTTTGGTGATGCTTACGAATTTTTAATGACCATGTACGCAAGCAATGCCGGAAAATCGGGCGGCGAGTTTTTTACCCCGCAAGAAGTTTCCGAACTACTTACAAAATTAACGTTGGTGAACTCTAATTATGTAAAGACGCACAGCCGTGCGTCTCAAGACACTCAGCCGTTTATCTCATACAAAACTCAAATAAACAAAGTGTACGACCCTGCTTGCGGTAGTGGCTCATTGCTTTTGAATTTTGCCAAAGTTCTTGGCAAGGAAAATGTACGGCAAGGTTTCTACGGACAGGAAATTAATATTACCACTTATAATCTTTGCCGTATCAATATGTTTTTGCACGACATCAATTTTGAAAAGTTTGACATTGCACACGGCGATACGCTGATTGACCCACACCATTGGGATGATGAGCCTTTTGAAGCAATTGTTTCCAATCCGCCTTACTCTACCAAATGGGCGGGAGATGAAAATCCACTCTTAATAAATGACCCGCGTTTTTCTCCTGCCGGAGTACTAGCACCAAAATCGAAAGCCGACCTTGCTTTTACCATGCACATGCTTTCTTGGTTGGCTACCGATGGCACAGCGGCGATTGTAGAATTTCCGGGTGTGCTCTATCGTGGTGGTGCGGAACAGAAAATTCGCAAATATCTGATTGATAACAATTACATTGATTGCGTTATTCAACTGCCGGCAAATCTGTTTTTCGGAGTAACTATTGCCACTTGTATTATTGTGCTTAAAAAATCGAAAACCGATAATGCCACACTCTTTATTGATGCTTCAAAAGAGAGTGTTAAGAGTGGAAATAAAGAAAAGTTATCGGATGAAAACATAGAGAAAATTTTGAATGCGTACGTTAACCGTCATTGCGAGCCGAAAGGCGAAGCAATCCACTTCTCGCGTCTTGTGCCCAATGCCGAGATTGCCGCCAACGACTACAACATTGCCGTTTCCTCGTATGTGGAACAGGAAGATACCCGCGAAGTGATAGATATTAAAAAACTTAATTTTAAAATTGCAGAAATTGTGAAGCGTGAAGATGAATTGAGAAAAGCTATTGATGAAATAATAAGTCAATTATAAATGAAAATTAACGGTTATTATGGCAAAAAAATTTAGAAACAAATATAGAATAGAATCGCATAGAATGCCATTTTGGAATTATGCAGGAAATGGCATCTATTACATTACATTCGTTACACAAAATCGAGAATTAATTTTAGGAAATATTTCAGAAGGGAGAATAATTTTATCGGATTTTGGAAAAATTGTTGATGAACAATGGCATTTATCGTTTCAAATACGTAATGAATTGTTTTTAGATGAATATGTGATAATGCCCAATCATTTACACGCAATTGTTGTTTTGAAAAAAATGATGGAAACGCAATCACAATCACAATCACAATCACAATCACATGTAGAGACGCACGGCCGTGCGTCTCTACATATCGTCAATGACATCAATCCCACCAATCCCGTTGTTCGAAAACCAAAATCATTATCATCATTTATGGCAGGATTTAAATCCGTCGTAAATACAAAAATTGACGATTATATTGATTTACATCATTTGAATATCCCAAAATACAACAGAAATAACCATTTTTTTCAACCCAATTATTATGACCATATAATTCGTAATTCATATGCATATAAGAGAATCAAAAAATACATTATCAATAATCCTATTAAATGGGAACAAGACAGATTTAACAACAATGATAAATAAACCCGTAAAACCGCACGGCCGTGCGTCTCAACCAAATATAACCAACGTAAAGACGCACGGCCGTGCGGCTCAACCAAATATAACCAACGTAAAGACGCACGGTCGTGCGCCTCAACCAAATATAACCAACGTAAAGACGCACGGCCGTGCGTCTCAATACAATATCTATGAATAAAATCGAAAAACTTATCGCCGACCTCTGCCCTAATGGCGTGGAATATAAAAAATTAGGAGAGGTAATTAAGTTGGAAAAAGGTAAACAACTTAATAAAGAGTTACTTTCTGAATCGGGGGCTTATCCTGCCTACAATGGAGGTGTTTCTTATTCTGGATTTACCGAAAATTACAACTATGATGAGAATACAATAATTATTAGTCAAGGTGGTGCTTCAGCAGGATTTGTTAATTTTGTTATTACAAAATTTTATGCAAATGCACACTGTTACGTAGTTTTGCCAAATATTAAATTAGTTGAAAACAAATACGTTTATCATTTTTTAAAACTAAATCAAGAAAAATTAACTACAAAACAACATGGTGCTGGAATACCTGCTTTAAAAACAAGCGAAATTTTAGAACTTGAAATTCCTCTCCCCCCACTTCCAATCCAACAAGAAATCGTAAATATTTTAGATAAATTTACTGAGCTGGAAGCAGAGCTGGAAGCAGAGCTGGAAGCAGAGCTGGAAGCAAGGCGGAAGCAATATGAGCATTACCGCTCTAAGTTGCTCACTTTCAATAATGTAAATGGGGGGGGGTATAAATGGCTAACAATCAACGAAATAGCGAGGTTTTCCTATGGTTTTACAGATACAGCAAAGGAAAAAGGCAACGTTAGATTTATTAGAATTACAGATATAAACGAAAATGGAAAATTAAGACAAGATGACAAAAAATACCTTGACTTGAATAACGAAAATGAAAAGTATATTTTACAAAAAGGAGACATATTAATGGCAAGAACAGGGGCTACTTTCGGCAAAACAATGCTCTTTAATGAAGATGAAAATGCAATTTATGCTTCATTTTTGATAAAAATTGATTTAGACAAAACAAAAATAAATCCTTCTTATTATTGGCATTTTGCACAATCAAATTTTTACTGGGAGCAAACAAATAAATTAGTTAGTGGTGGAGCGCAACCTCAATTTAATGCAAATGTTTTAAAATTGATAAAAATCCCCATTCCACCCCTTTCCGAACAAAACCATATTGTTTCCATGTTAGATAAGTTCGACAAATTGGTAAACGACCTTAGTAGCGAAGGATTGCCAGCAGAATTGAAAATGCGCAGACAGCAGTATGAATATTACAGAAATAAGTTATTGACTTTCCCGTCATTGCGAGGGTGGAACACCCGAAGCAATCCAGAAAGAAAAACTGTGGATTGCTTTGTCTGCGGCTCGCAATGACGAAAAGAATAACTGTGGATTGCTTTGCCTACGGCTCGCAATGACGAAAAGAAAAACTGTGGATTGCTTTGTCTGCGGCTCGCAATGACGAATTGAGAAACATAGAACAGTAAAAAATTATAACAATATGATACGAGGAGGCGCAGTGTACATTATGGCAAACAAAAGGAATGGAACATTATATACCGGTGTTACCGCAAATTTGAAAAGGCGTGTATATGAACATAAAACAGGATATAACCCAAATAGCTTTACTGCAAAATACGGCTGCCATCTTTTGGTATATTATCAAGGTTTTCACAGAATAGAAGAGGCTATTGCCGAAGAGAAAAGAATAAAAGCAGGGAACAGAAAAAACAAAATAAAGATGATAGAAAATATGAACCCAGATTGGAAAGACTTATGGGAAGAAGTGAAAGAGTGGTAAACGTCATTGCGAGGGTGGAACACCCGAAGCAATCCAGAAAAAACAACTGTGGATTGCTTCACCTACGGCTCGCAATGACGAATTGAAAAACTGAGGATTGCTTTGCCTGCGGCTCGCAATGACGAAAAGAAAAACTGTGGATTGCTTTGCCTGAGGCTCGCAATGACGTGAAAAGCAAAGTATTGTCACGAAAATAAAAACTAAAATAATTATAGCCCTAAAAAACAAGCTCAACCCCTAACCCCTTTTAATTTTTAATTCTTAATTCAATGAAATACGACCTAATAGTAGAAAATCCCGAAAGCACCATCGTTGCCGAATACGAATTAGAGTACAGGGCAATGCAACAATACCAATCGGAAGCCGAATTAGAAAAGGCATTTATTGAACAACTTAAAACCCAAAGTTACGAATATTTGCCCATCCATTCCGAAACAGATTTAATACAAAACTTGCGTGTTCAATTGGAAAAACTGAATCAATACAAATTTTCAGACAATGAATGGAATCGCTTTTTTAATCAATACCTTGCCAATGCCAACGAAGGAATAGAAGAAAAAACACGCACCATTCAAGAAGATTACATTAAAAACCTAACCCGCGATGACAGCACAACAAAAAACATCTACTTAATTGATAAACAAAATATTCACAACAATTCATTACAAGTAATCAACCAATATGAAACCGATGCAGGAAACAGAGCAAACCGTTACGATGTTACAATTTTAGTTAATGGTTTGCCGTTAGTGCATATCGAATTGAAACGGCGCGGTGTGGACATTAAAGAAGCGTTTAACCAAATTAACCGTTATCAGCATGAAAGTTTTTGGGCAGGTTGCGGGTTATTTGAGTATGTGCAAATTTTTGTGATTTCAAACGGGACATTCACAAAATATTACAGCAATACCACGCGTTTTCAACATTGCAGGGACGCACGGCCGTGCGTCTCAACAAAAAATACCAAGAAAACAAACCACAGTTACGAATTTACATCGTGGTGGGCAGATGCCAACAACAAGCCGATTACCGATTTGGTAGGTTTTTCCAAAACATTTTTCGCCAAACACAGTTTACTCAACCTCTTAACAAAATACTGCGTTTTTACATCGGAAAAAATGCTATTGGCAATGCGCCCCTACCAAATTGTTGCTACAGAGCGAATTTTGGGACGTATCAATGTATCGAACAACTACAAAACCTTTGGCACAATTAATGGCGGCGGCTATATTTGGCACACCACAGGAAGCGGGAAAACGCTTACCAGTTTCAAAACAGCGCAGTTAGCAAGCAAATTGCCATTTATTGACAAGGTATTATTTGTAGTGGATAGAAAAGACCTTGACTATCAAACCATGAAAGAGTACGACAAGTTTGAAAAAGGGGCAGCAAACAGCAATACAAGTACATCGGTTTTGGCAAAGCAACTCGCTGATACCAACAGCAAAATCATAATTACTACCATTCAAAAACTGTCGGTATATTTAAAGAAGTACAAGAACGATGAAAAGCACCAATCCGTAATTCGTAATTCAAAATTTGTAATTATTTTCGATGAGTGCCACCGCTCCCAATTCGGCGATATGCACACGGCTATTGTAAAGAGTTTTAAGAAGTACAATATTTTTGGCTTTACCGGAACACCCATTTTTGCTGTAAATGCAAGCACATCGGGCAATCCTCATCTGAAAACCACCGAGCAGGCTTTTGGCGACAAACTGCACACTTACACCATTGTGGATGCGATTACCGATAAAAATGTGCTGCCTTTCCGGGTAGATTACATTTCTACAATGAAAGAAGAAGAAAATATAACAGATGAAAAAGTATGGGATATTGACCGTGAGCGAGCATTAATGGCTCCGGAACGTATTAGTAATGTGGTTCACTATATTATTGATAAATTCAACCGAAAAACCTATCGCAATGATAAATCCTATATTCACAACGTATTGACCAATATTGAGCAAGTAGTTTCTGCCCGCGACCGATTGAAAGTAGAAGAAATTAAGCAGAAAATAAGAGTTTCGGGGTTTAATTCCATTTTCGCAACAAGTTCCATTGATACCGCAAAATTGTATTACGATGAATTTAACAGGCAACAGAAAGATTTACCTGAAATTCAACGGTTAAAAGTTGCTACAATCTTTTCTTATGGTGCAAATGATGAACTTGAAGACGGTTTGATGGACGAAAATTCAGAAGACACAAGCAATCTATCCGTAAGCCACCGCGATTTTTTAGAAAAAGCAATACAGGATTACAACACAATTTTCAAAACCAATTACGATACTTCCGCAGACAAATTCCAAAACTATTACAAAGATGTATCACAACGAGTAAAAAACAGAGAAATTGATTTGCTGATTGTGGTAAATATGTTCCTAACGGGTTTTGATGCCACTACTTTAAATACGCTTTGGGTGGATAAAAACCTGCGGCTTCACGGACTTTTGCAGGCATACAGTCGTACAAACCGTATTTTGAATAGCATAAAAACATTTGGAAATATTGTTTGTTTCCGCAATCTTGAAAAAGCCACCAACGAAAGCATTGCCCTTTTTGGCGACAAAGAAGCGGGTGGCGTTGTGTTGCTTAAATCATACTCCGATTATTACAATGGCTACGAAACGGAAAACGGAAAAACCGTCAAAGGTTACGAAGAACTGATTGCAGAGATTTTGCAAAAATACCCGATTGGAGAGCGCATTATTGGCGAAAAAGCGCAAAAAGAGTTTATCAAACTTTACGGTGCTATCCTGAAAGTTAAAAATATTCTTTCCTCTTTCGATGAATTTTCCGGCAACGAGATTCTTTCCGAGCGTGATGTACAAGACTATCACAGTATGTACATTGACCTTTACAACGAATTTCGCAATAAAGACAAAGGCGACAGCGAAAATGTAAACGATGATATTGTATTTGAAATGGAGTTGATTAAACAGGTAGAAATCAATATTGATTACATTTTGGAACTAATCCGCAAATACCACAACGAACATTTACAAGACAAAGAAATTGTAATCACAATCGGCAAAGCAATAGATTCAAGTATGGAACTTCGCAACAAGAAAGACCTTATTGAACAGTTTATAACATCGCTTACGCCAACTACCCAAGTGGACGCCGATTGGCGAAATTTTGTGAATGAGAAACAAAAGGAAGAATTAAACTGCATTATTGCAGACGAAAATTTGAACCCGGAGGAAACCGAAAAATTTGTACAAAATGCTTTCCGCGATGGTTTTATTCAGGAAACCGGCACCGCAATAACAAAAATTTTACCGCCCCTCAATCCGTTTGCCGCCGGAAATCAATATGCCACCAAAAAACTTGCCGTAATAGAAAAACTGAAACGATTCCTTGAAAGGTTTTTGGGGATATAACAGACAACAGCGCAATCAATTAATTTCCAATTGACATTGCTTTATTAACACAAAATTGTTAATACAATATCTTGCCAATTAGTAATTATTGGCATACTTGTTGCGAATATGAAGTCATTATTAATTAAAAAAAATTGTATGAAAAAAAAAGTATTTGTTAGTTTTGAATTGGATTAATTTTGAAATTGCTAAAAGCAAAGAAGCTGGGAACAAATTAGTTGGAGTCAAAATTAAATCTACTAATGAAAGTCCTGAAGAATTATTGAATTCAGGTGCTTCTTGGGCAATGAGTTTTGAGAAAGATGCTATTCTTAATGCTTTATCAAATGCAAGATAATGAAAGTAAGTATATAGAATTATTTTACGACCATTATAAAGATACTTTTGAGCAATTAAAAGGTTATATAAAAAAAGGTATTATTTTGATAGAAACGGCTAACGCCGTTACGTTATTTGAGAAAGAAAACTTCAAAATCAGTAAGATTCTAAAAAAGTGCTATTTTTGCAACCTAATTTCAAAGACTATGTCAGAAAGCCTAAATAATATTTTTGTGCCTGAATTGCTTGACAGTATCAGCAAGATTATTCTTGATGCCCGAAAGCACGTAGTTCAGACAATCAACAATGAACTTATGGTAACATATTGGAAAATTGGAAAGGAAATTGTTGAAAAAGAGCAGAAAAATAATATTGATAATCAGACTTCACGGCAAATAATCCTACAACTGTCGAAACAACTTACCGAAACTCTTGGCAATGGTTTTTCTCGTTCCAATCTGTTTTACATGAGAAAACTATACATTGAATTTCCAAATGTCCAGACACTGTCTGGACACCTTTCTTGGTCGCATATTTGCGAGATTATTATGATTGAAAATAAGCACAAAAGAGAATTTTATCTTGCTCGAACACAAGAGTACAAATTATCTGTCAGAGAACTCAGAAATCAAATTGAAAGATGCGTTTACGAGCGTACTTTGTCAAATAAATTATCGGAACCGGAAGAAAATAATTGTTCTGCAATTACAAAGTACAATCCTGCCGATGTAGTAAAAGACCCATATATTATTGATTTTCTTGGCATACCGGAAAATGAACACATAGAAGAAAACGAATTGGAAAACAGGTTAATTCTTCATCTTGAAAAATTTTTGTTAGAACTCGGACACGGTTTTATGTTTGTGGGAAGACAAAAACGCATTACCATCAACAACACTCATTACTACGTTGACTTGGTTTTTTACAACAAAATACTCCGGTGCTATGTTTTAATTGAATTAAAGACGAGAAAATTGCAAATTGAAGATGCCGGACAAGTAAATACCTATCTCAACTACTACAAAACTGAAATTAATGATGAGTTTGACAATCCACCCATCGGAATTATTCTCTGTGCCGAAAAAGAAGAAATTGCTGCCGAATATATCCTCTCTGGTTTTGAGAATAATGTTTTCGCCTCAAAATACATTACTATTTTACCTAACAAACATCAACTTGAAGAACAACTCAAATTTGCAATTGAAAACGACAAGAATAAAAAAGCGAATAATGAAAGTACCGGCTGAAAGGAAAAGAAACCGTGAATGACATGGCACTGCTACTAACGGGCGGTTTGGCGTAATGGCGGCAGTAACCCCGCAGAAACGGCAGTGCGGAAATGAACGTTTGTACCCCGCAGGGAGTTCAGTGGACGCCGCCACCTCGCGAAGCCGCTGGTCGTTAGCAGCAAGCGGGACAGTTTTAATCTCAAAAGTTATTTCGTAAAAAAAGAGAGACAACTTTAATATACAAACTATTATGAAAAAACCTCGCGTCATTCTCCCCATTTTCCCCGGAACTAATTGCGATTACGACACCGCACGTGCCTTTGAAGAAGCCGGAGCAGATACCCATATTTTTGTTTTTCGTAATCTTAATAAAACAGAAATTAATAATTCTATTAAAGAACTTGCAGAATGGATTAATAAATCAGATATTTTGGCGCTCTGTGGCGGGTTCAGCTTAGGCGACGAACCCGACGGAAGCGGAAAGTTTATT
>JGI24702J35022_10002810_pt1 | contig 10555 bp, 7 predicted proteins | sample TergutTh196P4_FD_35022 | JGI IMG/M metagenome (IMG submission 35022)
TTTATTCCAGCCAGCAAGCCTTCGAGCAAAAACTCGATTCGCTCTTTATTGTTCCCTGGGGCGGCTATGAAGCGTATAACCTCACCACGTTCATCGGGCAGTATTGCCCCGGCAACCAGCCTTCGCAGGGCATTCCGTATATGTATTATTTTATCGGCAAACAGGAAAAAGCGCAGGCAGTAATCGACACGATCATGAACAATTACTACAATATGGGAAAAGAAGGTCTGGCCTTTGCCGGGATGGACGATTCCGGCGGATTGTCGGCATGGTATGTGCTCAATGCCATCGGACTGTATACCCTTTCGCCCGCAGATCCGGAGTATATCATTACGGTTCCCCTATTCGATAAGGTTGAATTTACACTGGATGATACTCCGTTTACTGTCAGCAAAATCGGCAATGGAAGAAAGATCAGCCATATCGCATACGATGGTCAGCAGGTAAACGGATATTTTATCTCACATGATGATTTGAAAAGAGGCAAAGAGCTGGTTATCACAATTGAATAGTGATTAACTGACGAAAATTATTTTTTGGCTGTTATCTTCAAATAATAATTATATCTTTGCTGTCATAAAGCGGAATACACAAAAATATTTTTCACAGACAAAGCCTCCTTTAATGGTTTGGGGACTGGCAAAAAATCGTGATACTGTAAAAAAACGCTGTGTAACGCTGTGAACCCTCTGTGTCGCTCCGTGAAAAATTACACAGAGGGTTTACAGAGAAAACACAGAGCTGCACAAAGAAAAAATAGTATAAATTATTTATTTCGTGTACTTAAGCGACATAATCTTTGTTTTATGTACGATAATAAAAAATATCAATCACACATTTTTTACACCCTACCTGTTAGGGTTGAGCCTGTCGGAGTTCCAGCAGTATTATTCCACCGTCATGGCGAGCCTGCGAAGCAATCTGGAAAAAATCGTAAACAGACAGGAGAGAAGCAGAAACAGCATGTATCTTCCTTCCTCCTGCCGGGAAAAGCCTGTTTTCCGTATTTCGTTGCTTCCCCATTTGAGAAAATGACTTTGCATGCGTATTTCGTTGCTTCCCCATTTGGGGAAATGGCTTTGCATGTGTATTTCGTCATTTCCCCATTCGGGGAAGAGGCTTTGCACACGTATTTCGTTGTTTCTCCATTTGGGGAAGAGGCTTTGCACGTATTTCGTTGCTTCCCCATTTGGGGAAATGGCTTTGCATGTGTATTTCGTCATTTCCCCATTCGGGGAAATGGCTTTGCACGCATATTTCGTTGCTTCCCCATTTGGGGAAATGGCTTTGCATGCGTATTTCGTCATTTCCTCATTCGGGGAAGAGGCTTTGCACGCGTATTTCGTCATTTCCCCCTGCGGCGTACCAGGTCCAACGTTGGCTGGATTGGCGTTGAACAAAACTCCAAAACCCGTCTATCCCGTCTGCAAAACGTATCTCAACCGCTAAAGCCTCCAAACTGTTGACTTCATCATTGGTCAGGAAATAAGGGTTGATTTGCAGCGTTTTTTTAACACAGACGTTACGGTGTCTTTGCTTATTGACAGGACACTGCTAATGTCGCGCACGCCGCGGCTGTTGAGCGTCATCTCTATTATTTTCTCTTTTATCCCAGGTTTGTACGCATTGTAGCGATAATCTAAACGAAATTGTTTTTTGGCACAATTTGCAAAAATAACGCCGGGTACCATAGGTACAGTTCCCATTTTTACGCAAGGCTGTCCATGCGCAATGGGGACAGTGGATAACTTGTTGATGAACCATACTTTTGGGATGGCAAAGATAATCAATACTGTTGATTTATGATACGACCAAATATGGAAGCAATCAGGAAAATAGTTAACGCAGATATGATGACGCCCATTTCGGGAGACTTGCATGAATGAGAAGAATTCAATGGAATTCGTAATTCCTAATTGATAAAACGATTGGAAGAAAATGGATGAACTAACGTTTTCACTTGGTGAAAAGTGATATTAAATAAGTAATCCATTGTGTATATATGACTAAAATGTCTTTACTTTGTACCCGAATTGAGAAGTGCCTGTATGAAACGGTTTGTTATGTTCTTATGGCTGTTCGGGGGTGTTATTTTTGCAGACGCCCAAACGGTCAAAAAAGTTGAGAGTCCGGTCTCTCAGCGTTCAATCAATCAGTCAGCCGCGAAATTATCCGATGCCTTGGAGCAAAGCGCTTCGGATAAGGTCGTTGCAGATGAATACAGGGTATTGGCACAGGAACTGTCGGGCAGCGGCGATTTTGTCAGGGCTGAAGATTATTTGACACGGGCGGTCGCATTATACCTCAAAACAGATAACCTGGACCTTACTTCAGACGTTTACAGGGAATTAGCCAAAGTGCAGGAATCGTTAAACAAGCGTGAAGAAGCCATCGCGAATTACCTGAATGCAGCCCGTTATGCGCCGGATAGTGTCCGTCAGTCATTGAATGAGAATGACGCCAACCGCTTGGACGTTTCATTGGATTTGATGTCGCAATCGGTTTATGTGCAGCGAAATATTGACCTGGCTACAACCACAAACACCGTGACCGAACAAATTGGCGCATACCGTCAAATGGCTGAAATACGCAGGGCGCAACAAGATAATCCGGGCGCTTTGCGTGAATTGGAAAAGGCGCTTGAGGAATCGGAGGCTTCCGACGAAAAAAGCAATGCTTCGTTTCAAATCAGGCAAGAGATTGCACAGACGCTTGTCATGGATAATCAACACCGCGAAGCCATCGCATTGAACAAACAGTTGGTAGAAGAAGCGCGACAAACGAACAATCCAAAGACGGAAATCATTCAACTGCAGATGCTGGCAATTTCGTATTTCGAAGCAGGCGAGTCGGCTGATGGCGTCGAATCGTTACAACAAGCCTATCATACAGCGCTTGACAATGGAATGACATTAGATGCGAAAAACATATTGGAACAGTTAGTCGAACAGTATCGAAAAGAACGAAAAACCACACAAGCATTGGATGCCTATTCCGATTTTATCGGGCAGTTGGAAACGTTGGTCAAAAATGACAGTACATTAGTCGATGAGAATTTTTTCCGTCTGCTTGAAGACAGGATTACACAGTTGGAAAAAGAACGTGCATTAACCAATGAGTTGATTACCAGGAAAAACCGTTTTAATAATATGTTGATCGTTTTCATGGTATTGATTTTGGTATCATTAGCCGTCATATCTAAGATTTTATACAATAATCTGCTGAAAAATAAGAAAATAGCGCTTCAATCGTTGCGGCGTGAAATGAATCCGCATTTTATCTTTAACAGTTTAAATAGTGTCAACCTGTTTATCGCCGAAAACAACGAACGCGAAGCCAACAAATACCTGACGTCGTATTCCAAACTGATGCGTGCCGTTATGGAAAATTCAAACAAGGATTTTGTGCCGCTGAGCACAGAATTAGAGCAGTTACACGGCTATTTAGACTTGGAGTTACAACGTTTCAGGGATAAATTTACGTATACGATTCAGGTAGATGAATCATTGGAGGTGGATTCACTGATGATTCCCAATATGTTAATCCAACCTCATTTGGAAAATGCCGTGTGGCACGGACTGCGTTATAAGGACGAGGCGGGGGTTTTGTCGCTGACAGTTAACCGCGAAAACGGAATCATCTGCGTAACGGTCGAAGACAATGGCATCGGCATGAAAAAGAGCCGTGAACTGAAAACCGACCATCAAAAAGCCCGGCTTTCACGCGGACAAACCAATACGCTCGAAAGGATTGAGTTGCTGAATCATCTGTATCATACGAAGATACGGATGGAAATCATAGATAAGGAAGGTGAAGAAACAGGTGTGATTGTGAAACTTCGTTTCCCGTCAGTCATTTTTTTTAACAAATAAATAGAAAATGGAAAAAATAAAAACAGTGATCGTTGAAGATGAGGGTTCTGCCCGCGAGGTACTGAAGACATACATCGCCAAGTATTGTCCGCAATTGGAACTCGTTGGCGAAGCATCGAATTGCAACGATGCCATTCGTTTATTGCACGATATAAAACCGCAACTTGTCTTTTTAGATGTGGAAATGCCATTCGGCAATGCGTTCGACGTATTAGAAGGTTGCCGCGACCTTTATTTTGAAACCATTTTTGCAACGGCTTTTTCCGAATATTCACTTCGCGCCCTCAATCAAAGCGCCGCCTATTATCTGCTGAAACCAATCAATATCGAAGAATTGATACAAGCGGTCAACAAAGTACAACAACATATCATCCGTAACGAAACGTTTAACCGCAATCAGATTCTGGCTGACAATTTCCGTGAACCGAAACCCGAACGGCAACGCATCATTTTGCCGACATTGGAAGGATTTGAAGTGGAGTGTTTGGACGACATCCTGCGTTTTCAGGGGAACGGCAATTTCACCGACGTCTATTTCCGCCGGAAAATAAAACCCAAAAAGATGGTTTGCCGCTTGTTGAAATATTTTGACGAACTATTGTCATTTCCGTTTTTGCGCGTCCATAAATCGCATATTATCAATATAAACGCCGTAAAGTCGTATTTGAAAACTTCGGGAGGCATCATTGTTCTTGAAGACGATACCGAGATAGAAATCTCCGAGGCTTATAAGCAAACATTCTTATCTACGTTTAAAAACTGACAGAGGGCTAACTCTGAATAGCTTCAACAGGGTTCTGGTTGGCGGCGCGCCAACTTTGCAGCAATACAGAAACAACCGACACGAGCAAAACAGTCAATCCAGCCAATGCGAAGATCCACCAGTCGAGCGACGTCCGGTAGGCAAACCGTTCCAGCCAACGGTACATGATATACCATGCGCAGGGGATGGCAATCACAAAAGCCAGTATGATGTGCCGGATAAAGTCAAGATTGAGCATGCGGATAATCTCGCGGACGCTTGCGCCGAAGACTTTCCGTATGCCGATTTCTCTTGTCCGTCTCCGGATGATAAACGCCATAAAGATAATCAATCCCAAATCGGCAACTGCCAGACACAACAGCGAGAAGATATATACCAATCGTTGGGCGTTCAGTTCGTTGCGGTACATCCTGCCAAATACATCGTTCATAAAAACGTAATCGGCAGGATATTCAGGATAAACCTCATTCCAAACGTTTTCAAAAACAGTACGGGCTTGCAGGAAGCGGTCAGGGGCAAGTCGCACCATGATACAACCTTGAAACATGCGACGTTGCATGATCAGCAACGGGATGGTTTCTTCGAAAAGTCCGGTATAATTGAAATCGTCTGTAACGCCCACAATAACGCCCCTGCTGAAATAGTCAATCGTTCCGTGTTCGAGCCGCAACATCTCGCCGATGGCTTCTTCGGGAGAGTTAAATCCGAGCGCCGTTAACTCTTTCCGGTCAATAACATACTCTTCAATATGTTCCGAATAATTTTGGTTATCAAGGCGGTCGAATAACAGGGTTTCTTCGGTTTTATAATCGTACTTTGCGGGTGAAAATCCCTGACCGGCAATTATCGGGATGCGAAAAAACGGAAGAAAATCCTCGCCGGCAACCATGATGGGCAACCTTATCCAATCCATATCGTCTGCTTTTCTTACCTGTGTCGCATCGCGAATGGCATCGCCCGGCAATTGAAATGATGTTGTAATGGCTTCTATTTCGGGATGTTTCAGCAACTCTGTCTTCAGCAACTCATACTTTTCCTTTATCGGGTCGGGTTGTTCATTCAAAACAAGAATATTTCGTTCGTTTCCACCCACCTGCGTATTTTTCACCAAATTCATCTGTTTGTTGATGCCAAAAGCGAGAATGATTACCACCATGACCACCGCATACTGCACCGTCAACATCCATTTGACGTTCGCATAGGAAAACCGGAGGGGCATTATATCGTGGCCGGTATTGAGAAACAAAGTAGTAGTTATTCCTTTGAGCGCAGGCAAAAGCGATACGGCAACGACCAAAAGTAAAAATATCAGGCACAACACAACCGTTTCAGAAAAAGAGATTTGTACAGGCATTGCCCCGAACGACAATACGTAAAAAGCCGCCAATATCCCCGTCATGATTGAAGAAATCCCCAAAAACAAAGCCGTAAGCGCTTCATCTTTGAACACTTCGGACGAAGAAGCGCCGCATATTCGCAATATTTGATAATAACGCCGATTGTGTGAAAAAATCAGACTTGCATTCAGCCACAAATTAAACAACACCACAATCAGCAAAAGCGCATTGGCGCCGACAATCAGATAAATGTAATGAATGTTGCCGTTGACGCTCATCTCGCGAAGGTTACGGCTGTGAAGATGAATAGCTGTCAAAGGCATCAGCAAAGCACGTGTTTTGGAGGGTTGAAACAATTCCTTTTCTTCGATAAGCGCGGTTATTTTTTTCGTCAAAGTTTTGATGTCCGTTTGATTCTTCAATAACAGATACCTGTAAGTATACAATTCCTGTTCATCGGGAAGATGAACCAATATGTCGGTACGGAAATGTGATGTTTCAGGAAAGTCTTTGAATATCCCGGAAATGAATAAACTTTGCTTTTCTATTCTTTGCCCCTCAATTAATATTTCCGATACTTGAATCTCGTCATAACTCAATTCGCCGAACAATTGCCGCGCAAAAGTTTCGCTGATCAATAGCTGACCTTGCCGTTGCAACGCTTCATCTTTGTCGCCATGTAATAGCGGAACGTCAAATACACGTAAAAATTCACCGGTTACCGAATAAAAATCGTTGACTACACGATGTTCCCCCTGGAAACTCATCACAGCAGTAGGGACATTGTACATCTTCACCGTTCGATCAATTTCGGGAAGTTGTTGCAAGACCGGGTCGATAGCGTTTCCCCAAATGCGCCCGTCAACGGGATTATCGTCAAACTGCAATGTCAGGCGCATGATACGGTCGGCATGGACGTTGTGACGGTCGTAACTCAGTTCACGTTTGATATAACCCGCCGAAAGCAGCAAACAGGCAAACATAATCGATAACCCCGCGAAATTCACCATGCGGAGGGAACTGTTTTTTCGAAAACGGCGGAAAAACTTCATCATATAATCGATTATTGAAACAGTTATTTAATATTCAGAAAAATAATAGCGTGAGTTTTTACAATAACGAATATCTTGTCAAAATATTTTCCACTTGATCATCATCGCAGTTGTTTATATGACGAATTTAGTATATATTTGCCCAAATTTTAAAATGAAAACATAATGAAAACAAAACTATGCTTTATGACATTGTTGCTTTGTGGTCTGCAATTCGCCTTTGCCTGGATCAATGAGGCAGAAGGAGATGGCCGTGATCCGGCAAATGAAGTCCTGATTCTGAAAGTCGATTATACAACCAATATTTTCGAGGGCGGGCAAATACTTCGTTTTCCCGATAAACCGGCTGAAACGCTGACAATAACGTACGATTACCGTCCCCCCGGCGACTTTGGAGATATCAAACTGTATTATGATGAGATAGATGAACTTTTGTTTTATGGAGATATTATATGGATGGGATGCGGAGAAATTTTGTTTCCTGATACCTGGATGGCGCCGGATGAGTTTTTAAAGAATTATAAATCAGTATATCTCCAAAACGGATTCCTGAATGTGTTTCCCAATTTTGAGATAGAAATAACGGAAGATGTGTGGAACAGTGTCCAATGTCTTGAGATATTGCAGGAATTTTTGGCGTCAAATCCCACACAGCAAGTACAATATTTGTTTTACACCCCAAGTGTCGGTGTGGGAAATCCTGAGGATTGGAAATGGATATTGTTTCTGCATAAGCCATTTACGACAACAGCCGTTTCAACAACAGTATCATCCGACGTCGAGATTTATCCTGTTACGCAAGACAAACTCTTCGTAAAAGCAGTCAATAATGACTGGTCATACCGCATTTATGACAATCAGGGACGATTACTCCAATATGGAACAGGAAAGAGTGACATTGATGTATCACGTTTCAAAAATGGTATTTATATTCTGAATGTAGATAACGATGGGAAGTTTTATTCACAAAAATTTATAAAAAAGTGACCCTGTTTTTTTTCTGTTCGTTTGATGATTTTCAGAGCAACTTTTCCCATTGTAAATCGCACAAAATATACTATCTTGAAATTTTTAGCTGTCTGTGTGTGATTTTAAAAATATCATGTATATTTGCAACCTCTTAATAGCATAACAAAAAAAGACCATTATGGATAAGATTATGTCGCCGGAGGACTTGGGTAGGATCAAAGAACAAGCGGATTCCGGCAACCGGACACAAATCAAAGTGTCGATGGCTACTTGCAGCATTGCTTCAGGCGCTCGAGAGCCGATGAATACCTTTCTCGAAATAATAGGGAAAGAAAATCTGAATGTCGTTGTAACCCAAGTCGGTTGTATGGGTTATTGCCATGCCGAACCGACTGTTGAAGTACAAAAACCCGGTCACGCACCGGTAGTGTTTAGTCATGTTGATTCTCAAAAGGCAGAAGAAATAGTTGACAGGTATATCATCAAAGGAGAACTGGAGAACGGTATCCTGCCTGTTAATTACCAAACCTGGACGGATGATCTGAATGAGCGGGATGAATCGCCAAAGCAACTCCGCATCGCATTGCGCAACTGCGGTTGTATTGATCCCGAAAACATAAACGAATATATTGTGCGCGATGGTTATGCCGCACTTGGTAAAGTACTCGCTATGTCGCCGGTCGAAGCGATCGATATCCTGAAGAAATCTGGTCTTCGCGGCCGGGGCGGCGGCGGTTTTCCGACCGGATTGAAATGGGAATATGCCTGTAAGAATAAAGCCGATCAGAAATATGTGGTTTGTAATGCAGATGAAGGCGATCCGGGCGCATTTATGGATCGTTCGATTCTGGAAGGAGATCCCCACTCGATTATTGAAGCCATGACAATTTGCGGCTACTGTATCGGGGCTTCGAAAGGATTGGTTTATATCCGTGCCGAATATCCGTTAGCCATCACCCGCCTGCAGATAGCGATTGACCAGGCACGCGAATATGGATTGCTGGGCAACAATATCATGGGCAGTAACTTCGATTTTGATATCGAACTGCGTTTCGGCGCCGGCGCCTTTGTGTGTGGTGAAGAGACGGCGCTCATCCACTCGATGGAAGGCGAACGCGGCGAACCAACCGTCAAACCGCCGTTTCCTGCCGAATCGGGTTATCTCGGCAAACCTACCAACGTGAACAATGTAGAGACATTTGCCAATGTACCGGTCATCTATCTCAAAGGGCACGAATGGTTTGCGGGGATCGGAACTGAAAAGTCGAAAGGAACGAAAGTATTTGCTATCACAGGTAAGATCAACCATGTAGGTCTGATAGAAGTGCCGATGGGCATCACGCTTCGCGAAGTGATTTTTGAAATCGGAGGAGGCATCAAGGATGGCAAGCAATTCAAAGCCGTACAAACGGGAGGTCCTTCCGGAGGATGTCTGATTAATAAGCATTTAGACACGCCGATTGACTACGAAAGCCTGATTGCTGCCGGCTCGATGATGGGTTCGGGAGGTATGATTGTGATGGACGAAGACGACTGTATGCCGGCTATTGCCAAGTTTTACTTAGAATTCACAGTTGAAGAGTCGTGTGGGAAATGCGCCCCCTGTCGCGTTGGAAACAAACGTTTGCATGAATTGTTAACCAAAATATGCAAAGGCAAAGGCACGGAAGAGGATCTGGAATATCTGCGCAACCTGAGCGTAGTCATTAAAGACACGGCGCTTTGCGGATTGGGACAGACATCGCCCAACCCTGTGCTTTCGACGTTGGAATATTTCTATGACGAGTATCTGGCGCATGTACGCGACAAAAAATGTCCTGCCCATCAATGCAGGGCATTAAAAGAGTACATTATTCTGGCTGACCCATGTACCGGTTGTACGGCTTGCACGAAAGTATGCCCGACGAATGCTATCACCGGCGAAAAACGTCAACCGCATGTGATTGAACAGGAAAAGTGTATCCGTTGCGGCGCTTGTTACGACAAATGTAAATTCAATGCAATCATAATTAGGTAAAAATATGAAAGTAACAATAGATAATAAACAGGTAGACGTAGCATCAGGCACTACTGTTTACGATGCAGCAAAACAAATAGGTATTGATATTCCGCGCCTTTGTTATATGAATCTGGAGGCGGTGGGATTCAAAAATAATCCGGCAGGCTGCCGGATTTGTGTAGTGGATATAGCCGGACGCCGCAATTTAGCGCCTTCGTGCGTTACAGCCTGCACCGAAGGGATGGTCGTCAAAACCAACTCGCCCCGCGTACTCAACGCCCGCAAGACGGTGTTGGAACTGATCTTGTCTGACCATCCGAAAGACTGCTTGATCTGTCCGAAATCGGGACGTTGCGAGTTACAGGATATGTCGGTGCGGCTGGGTATCCGCGAAATCCACTCGGTCGAGAACGCCGAGATGTCCACCTACCGCAAGGATGCGTCGCCGTCGATCATTCGCGACATGAACAAATGTATCATGTGCCGTCGATGCGAAACGGCTTGTAATGTGATCCAGACCGTTGGCGCGCTGAATGCAGTCAATCGCGGTTTTATGTCGGTTG
>JGI24702J35022_10002811_pt1 | contig 10553 bp, 8 predicted proteins | sample TergutTh196P4_FD_35022 | JGI IMG/M metagenome (IMG submission 35022)
GGCGGGAGCCGGGGCTGCGGCGGGCTTGGTGGTTGCGAGCCTGGCGGTAGGAGCCGGAAGGGTGCGGGTTGGAGGGGTGATTATCAGGCTTGGTGCTGGCGCATGTTCTGGGTATGCCATGAGTACGGGCGATGCGGCTGGTACGGGGCTTGCTAAAATATCGGGTACCGTGGCCTTTTTTATGTCAGCGTCAACAGCTGCAAAAGCCGTGGTTTGGGCTTGGTGGGCAGCATAGGCAGCTAGTTTTGCCGTAGCTATCGGTGCCGGCGCGGGCTCGTCTTCGACGAAGATCGGTGCCGGCGCGGGCTCGTCTTCGACGAAGATCGGTGCCGGCGCGGGCTCGTCTTCGACGAAGACAACTTCGCTGTTTAAAGGAGTGCCTTCGCTGACATCCTGCCGAGCCTCGTCATTAAAGCCAATCTGGGCCGTGATGTCTGGTCTTTGGGTCTCTGCTTGGGAAGGGCCCGCCTCGACATCGGCTAGTTCGACTCCAGGAAAGACCAGTATCTGGCTGTCTTCCGGTTCGTTGAGATCCTCGAAGTGCGGTTCTTTGAACCGCGTTCCGCCACGGATCTTGCCTGACGAGTGCCGGCCGATCGGCTCGGCGTCCTGTTCGCTAGACGTGTCAGGCGGCGCAGCAAAGTGCCTGCCTGGTTGTTCTTCTCCAGCTGGATCGTCTGATGATTTGTAATGTGGCATTAAAATGATAGCTCCAAACTAATTGGACAGTGGTCTGATCCTTCGACCTCTGGCCAGATTGCGGCTTCGATGATGGAACCTGCTAGATCCTCGGAAACTAAAAAGTAGTCGATGCGCCACCCGCTGTTGCTGGCGCGCCCCCTGGTGCGATAGCTCCACCAGGTATAGATGTCGCGCTCGTCGGGGTGCAGGTAGCGGAAGGTGTCGATGAACCCGGCGTCAAGCAGGCTTTGGAAGTCAGCCCGCTCCTCGTCGGAGAACCCGGCGCTGCCTTGGTTCGATTTAGGGCTTGCCAGGTCGATCTCGTTATGCGCCACGTTTAGGTCGCCGCAGATGACAACCGACTTTTGGTCAGCCAGCCCTGCTGCGAAACGCGTGAATGCCTTGCCCCAAGCCAGGCGGAAGTCGATTCGCGCCAGCTCGTCTTGAGCGTTGGGAGTGTAGCAGTTGAGAAGCCAAAAGTCCTCGAACTCCAGAGCGCACAAGCGTCCTTCTGCGTCCAGTGTCGCAGGGTCGGACTGGCCGTAGACCGTTTTGTCGCTCAAGCCCAAGCCTAGTGTATGCACGACTTGACTTGGGACCTCACGGCTAAAGACCGCCGTTCCGGAGTAGCCCTTCTTTTCGGCAGAGCTCCATACTTGGTGATAGTCTGAGGAGATGGACAGCTCAGCCTGCGAAGGTCGCATTTTCGTTTCTTGTAAAGCAAAGATATCGGCGTTGAACGTGTCAAAGGTCGAATAGAAGAGCTCCTTTTTGATAACAGCCCTCAAGCCATTGACATTCCATGAAACCAAACGCATCGAATCGCAACTCCCCTATTGTTGCCGGTTTTTTTATTATTGGTAGATCGCCTTGTTGACTTACTCAATCGGCATTCATTTGCCGTGTAATATTTGTCTTGTGGAGAATAACACAGAAGGGGTCGGAATGCATGCTAAACAGCATATTGGCTGTGCTGGATCAGTTAATTCTAAGACAGTTGTCTGCACGGTTGCGCCAGCCAGCAAAAAGCCTCCCACGATCGTCATTCAAGAACCGCCCGCCGGCCCTTCTGAGGCCTCCTGTCCAAAAATCGGTAACATTGTAGTATTATCCGCCTAATGAAATAGTCAGTATTTGGATGAGTCATCCAAATACTGGTGTAATAACATGCAGAAAAGAGGAAGCATGTTTATCCGCAAAGCACAAAGACAACTCGAGGCCTGGAAGCAAGATGCGACTGACACAGCACTCTTGGTCAACGGGGCCCGCAACGTCGGAAAAACCACCCTGGTCCGCAATTTCGCTTCGAGCCAATACGAGAGCTGTGTCGAATTGAACTTTCGTACAAACGCCGAAGCCTGCGCTGCTCTGATGGCAGCTACCAATGTAGAAGACCTCTTGCAAGCAATAGCCCAGAATATAGAAACGCCGATGCAAGCAGGCAAAACGCTTATCTTCTTCGATGAGGCCCAGGAGTGCCCAAACATCCTCCCCCTGGTCAGGATGCTGCTTGACGACCACCGGTACGACATTGTCCTTGCCAGTGAGCGCTTTGACGCCGGGCAGATTGCCAGCTGGTCGGAGGCGGAAGGCTACCTCACTTTGCTGAGCGTCTACCCGCTTGACTTTGAGGAGTTCTGCCTGGCAGGCGGTGTTAGCGAGGAAGAGTTTGCTATCGCCCGGCAGAGCTATGCCAAGAAGGCGCCTGTGCCTGACAGCCTGCACCAACGCCTGACCGACCTTTTTCACCGTTACATCCTAGTCGGCGGGATCCCCTATGTAGCCGCAGCCTACCTTGGCACCAACTCGGTCGACCAGGCACGCAAGGCGCAAAGCGAGGTCACAGCCTCCTATATACACGACATCAGCAGGTACGGGCCCAAGGAGCAAAAGGCGATGATCAAGAGCATCTACGAGCTTGTCCCGGCTGAGATGACCAACCAGAACGGCGAGTACCGCTTCGGCATCCTCAAAGGCGTAAACGAGTACTCCCAAGTCCAAGATGAGCTGCAGTGGCTGCTTCTCACGCACATGGCCCTGCAAGCCAACATGGCCAAGGCGCTCGACCCGCCGCTGCTTGAGGCCAGCCAAGCCGACCAGTTCAAGCTGGCGTACAACGACGTGGGGCTACTGGCCCGCGTCTACCCCAAGCAGACCCTGCTTGGCCTCCTTGACGGCAAGCCGACCCGCAACCTGTACGGGTTCTACGCCAACTTCGTCATCCAAGAGCTTACCGCCCACGGCTTGAAGCCCTACTATCATCTAGACGAGGCTGCTGGCGAGGTCGACTTCGTCTTGGAGCAAGGCCAAAGACTGCTAGCCTGCCTGCTTAGGACGAATGCAGCCGATAAGCCCGACGAGGCCCTTTTAAGCACACTTATGGAGAAACCCGGGCTTTTTGTCGAGACGCTGGTTTTTACTGAGTCCAATGTGGTGGTCGAAGGAGATGTTACTTACTTACCGGTCTATATGGCAGCAATGCTGGAAGACGGGTATGAATGGGGCTTCAGTTTGAGTGATACCGAGGCATCATGAGTACTTTAGGCTTAGACAGTTTTATCGACCAAGCCCCTGCCTTAAGCATCATCACCGGGCATTACGGGGTCGGGAAGACCAACCTGGCGCTGAACCTTGTCAAGCGCTGGCTGCCAAAGAGCCCTAACCTGCGCCTGATCGACCTAGACATCGTAAACCCCTACTTTCGTTCTTCGGACTCTATAGAGTGGCTGACTGCAAACTCGGTCGGCCTGCTCGGACCCTCTTTGGCCGGCACCACTTTGGACGCCCCGGCGCTAGCCCATGGGATCGACGAGGCATTGCGGCAGGCAAGCACCGACTACCCTGTCCTCGTTGACGTCGGGGGCGACCCTGACGGTGCCAGAGCATTAGCTAGATACTCTGCAAGCATCTTAACCCATGACTACCTGCTGGTCTATGTGGCAAACTTCAACCGCCCTGAGGTGGCGACCCCGCAAAGCGCACTGGAACTGATGCGCGCCATCGAAGCGCAGTCGAAGCTGCAGACGAAGGCGATAATCGGCAACACCCATCTCAAGCAGCTGACTACTGTCGAGCAGGTTTCCTCCACCCTGCCTGCCCTGCTCGAGCTTTCCGAGCTAAGCGGCTTGCCGCTGATATGTGTCACTATCTCAGAAGAGCTGGCCTTGGGCCTGGAGGCGGCTATCGGCGGGCAGCACAGCCTACAGGTGCTGCCAATGGTTCAAATGGTAAAGACCCCCTGGGAGGAATAGGCTAACAACATGGGCTTCTCCACATAAAACAATTGGGTTTGTGCATGCATTTCGGCTTTAATTGAATAATACTTTTCATCCGACCGTTCACAGACTGACAAAATGCGTCACAATGTAATGCGTGCTAATCTGATGTCACATCAGAAAGAGTGGGAGGATGCTTGGTCGATTGGCCTGGTTCGGCAGATTCCCTTTAACCTACTGGAAAGGAAGTTTTATGCTTACTGCGAAAGAAAACATGCGTCAAACGATCTTTGGGGGCAGTCCAGACCGCTTCGTTAACCAATACGAGGCTATTTCAATGGTATTCACACCCTCGCTGTCGACTGGCGGCCCGCGCCTGGTCCCGGGCGGAGAGCCAGTCGTCAATGCCTGGGGAGTAACCAATTCTTGGCCGGAGGGGGTTCCGGGCTCGTTTCCGGTGCACACCCCGGAGCTGATCGTGATCAAGGACATCGAGCGGTGGCAGGACTATGTGAAGGCCCCTTCGCTGGACTTTCCCCAGGAAGCCTGGGACATGTCCAAGTCGATGATGGATGCCGTTGACGGCAATCTAAGCTATAAAGCTATTTTTGTAGCTCCTGGTTTGTTCGAGCAGACACACCATCTGAGCGAGATAAAGAACGCCTTGATATATTACGCATTGAACCCAAAGGAAATGCACGAGCTGCTGAAGTACCTTACCGAGTACGAGCTAGAACTTGCGGAGAAGGTCTGTGCGAACCTGCATCCAGACGCCATGTTCCATCATGACGACTGGGGCTCCGAGGCAAGCACCTTCATGAGCCCGGACATGTTTGCAGACTTCTTCGTCGAGCCCTACAAGCAGATATACGGCTACTACCATGAGCACGGCTGCGAGCTCGTGATCCACCATTCTGATAGTTATGCTGCAACATTAGTGCCCTATATGATCGAGATGGGCATCGATGTCTGGCAAGGGGTCATGCAGTCCAACGACACGCCGGCCCTGTTGGAGAAGTACAGAGGTCAGATCACCTTCATGGGCGACATCGACAACAAGGCAGTCGATTTTGTCGGTTGGACCCAAGAGGATGCCCGCAAGGCTGTGCATCGTGCCTGCAAGGATACCAATACCCGGTCGTTTATCCCCTGTATCACCCAAGGCGGGGCTGGCTCGGTCTATCCAGGCACTTACGCTGCCCTGTCTGAGGAAATCGACGCCCGAAGCGTCGAGCTCTTCGGTGCCAACCTAGAAGAGATCCAAGCAAACCGTGTGCCACAGACGACATTGTTTGGCTAGGATTTGCATTTGCCATAGAGGCGCCATAAGGCACAGGTGCTGATGAGGCTCTCTATAACTAGCCGGGCACCCGCTTATGCATAAACCAAAGAGGCCTACCTGATGTGTAGGCCTCTTTGCTTGCTGGGTGTGTGCGCCGGTTGCCGGATGGGTGCCAGCTACTTGCCGGGCGCCAATGCCCAAGCGCCGATTGCTGCTTCACCTAAAACCATAGAGTGCCTGTTTGATGGGCAGCACACTAATCAGTTAAGATATGCCCGTCTTTAAACAAGAGAGGTTATTTGTAAAAAAATGGAAAAATTCGCAAAGCTTTTGGACAAGATCGCAGCAGCGTTGGTGGTTTTTCGGGTCGCTCTCGTATTCATACCCGTCATGCTGATCTTCCTAACAGTGTTTGCCAGCTTTTATCCGACAACGACCTTTGTCATGCTTATCGTATTGCTGACAACGGCTATAGCTGTCCCCCTGCTAGTCTATCTGACGAACAAAAGCAAGGATGCCTCTGACTATCAAACGCTGCTAATCGAGAAGCAGGCCCTTCAAGCCAACAACATGCTTGCACCGATCGTCCCCTCCATCGACTTGGTGATTGACGATGTTTTCTATTTCGAACGGCCTGACACCGTATTGAAACTAGACATAATACCAAGGCCTGGAAGCATTCCGCGGGCCAGCCAAACCGAGAAGACAGGAACCCTGCTTCTAACCGACAAGCGCATCATCTTTGCCTCCGACACCTTGTCGGTCATTCCTTTCGAACTACTCGGCGGCATAGCCTACGAGCCCTACAAAAAAGCTAAAAGCCAAGTAGTCTTAAAGCTTACCTCGTTGGCTAACACCGACAAGCTAGAGCTGCTCGTGCCAATCGCTGACGAAGAGCTTTTACGTACCTACCTCTCGATACTGATAAACGACTTCCGCCTGCACCAACAAATGCTCAGTGTCGGGCTCCCATATACCAACACCTGCCCCCGCTGCGCAGCACCTCTAAAAGACGGCCATTGCGAGTACTGTGGCTGGTCTCCTCCCCTAGTTGTCAGGTAGACCCGCCTTCTGTCTTACAAACCTGGCTTAGTGCAATGCTCTAAAAAAGGCTTGACCCCCTTCATCCTCTGCACCATAATCGTCTACCAGAGGATTTGATACTCGAGGAGGTGTTCAAATGCCATTCATCCACATTCGTTCATACAGTGGCCGCGACCAAGAGGGCAAGCAAAAAGCAGCCTTGGCGATCATTAAGGCAGCCAGTGAGGCGATGGGCGCACCAGAGTCAGCTTTTACTGTTGTCTACGAAGACATCGAGCGCGAGTCTTGGGAGGCTGAAATTGCCCAGAAGGTAATTGAGCCGCTGCGCGACAAGATCATCGTCGACCATGGAGAGCTAGTCTAGCAACTGCAGACTTCTAGCACCTGCAGACTTAGCCGTCCCCGCACCGCTGTCCCCCCACCGCTGTCAACTGGTAGTTTGACAGCGTCATAATCTAACGATAGTAGCCTTGAGACAAGAGGTGCTGTTCTGTTGTTTTGCGTGCCTTTATGCGCAGGCGCCTTTGACCCTTAGGATTCAAGCCTCCTATCATCAGGCATACTGCACAAACTAGGGCGGCACACCGATCGCCTTGGCCTTTGCTGGCTTATGATGCATATGAGTTACTGCGACTTTTTGAAGAGGTAATATTATGCAAATTGCTATATACGGCAAGGGAGGCATCGGCAAGTCGACTATCGCTACGAACCTCTCGGCTGCCTTGGCGTCTGAAGGACGCCGTGTCTTGCAGGTAGGCTGTGACCCGAAGCATGACTCCACACGGCTGCTCTTAGGCGGCAAGACCCCGCCGACGGTGCTCGACTACATCCGCGAGACCCCTCCGGACAGTTTTCGTATCGAGGACATCATCCAGACCGGCGAGTTCGGGGTCGACTGCTCAGAGGCTGGCGGCCCAGAGCCAGGCATAGGCTGTGCCGGCCGCGGGATACTTACCACCTTCGACCTCCTCGACAGGCTTGGCGTGCGTGACCGCGGCTACGATGCGATTATCTACGACGTCTTAGGCGACGTGGTCTGTGGCGGTTTTGCTGTCCCCATACGCAACGAGTATGCCGACAAGGTCTTTATCATCACCTCTGGCGAGTTCATGTCGATATATGCCGCCAACAACATCTTACGGGGACTCGCCAACTACGAGACCGACAGGCCGCGGGTCGCTGGGATCATCTTCAACGACCGAGGCGGTGATTATGAGGAGAAGCGCGTGCGTCGCTTCGCTCTCGCAGTGAATCTGCCGATCGTCATGACTATCCCCCGCGACGACAGCTTTGCCCAAAGCGAGCGTGCTTTTCGTTGTCTGGTCGCCTTGTTTCCGGACTCCGAGCTGGCACAGGGCTTTCATCGGCTGGCAGACGAGGCCCTGTACGGGCCGATGTATAGCGCACTTCCGTTAAGCGACGAGGACCTAGAGCAGAAGATACTCGAAGGCGAGGGCGAAGGAGATGCAGGCTATAGCAGGCCAGCTGCCTTGGCCGATGCCCCCGCTGCTATGATAGCCGACCTGCCTACCGATGCTGCTGGCCCTGCTATTGACGATGCGCCTGCACCAACCTCGCTGCTTTCCAAAGCCCTGCGCTACCGGGAGGCCTTGCATGGCTGTGCCTTTAATGGTGCGATCTCCATCACCACCCAGCTTACTGACTGTGTCAGCCTCGCCCATGGGCCTAGAAGCTGCACGCATATCTCTTTTCAAGCCATCACTTCCATCTCCCGCCGCCTGCTTTTGGAGAGGGGAACGGTTTTAGCAATGCAGACCGCTCCGCCGATCGTCTCCACAGACATGAACGAGTCGGTAATGATATTTGGCGGGGCCGAGGTCTTGGCGACGCGTATCCGCGAACTGCAAGAGTCGCCTGACCCTCCTCCTGTGATCTTCGTGCTCTCGACTTGCCCCAGCGGTATCATCGGCGAGGACATTGAGGCCACACGGGCCCTCTCGACTGCCGAAACGCGGGTCATTCCCATAGCTACCGACGGCAACCTCACAGGAGACCACCAGCAAGGGGTGTTCATGGGCTACGAGCGTGTCGCAGCCGAGCTGATCGACCGCAATGTGGCCCCAGAGCCTGACTTGGTCAATATCGTTGCCGAAAAAACCATAGCCGAGACCACCCCGAACAACCTCGAGTTCATAAAAAGCATCCTGGCTCCTTTGGGCCTGCGCGTTAACAGCCGTTTTATCTGCGAGAGCTCGTACGAACAAATACGCGACTTCATGAAGGCCCCGCTGAACCTTTTGGCATACAACGACTACATGGGCGCGACGCTGCGCGACTTTTTGGAGCAGGACTATGGGGCCAGGTTCTTTGACGACCCCTTCCCCTTGGGCTTTGCCGATACTGCCCGGTGGATCAGGAGCCTGGCTGCCCTCTACGGCCGCGAGGCGATAGCTGAGACGATGATCGCAGCCTACCGCGACCAGTACGAGGCCGAAGTAAGCCGCTTGCGCCCCATCCTTGAAGGACGCCGTCTGATGCTGGTCACTTTTAGCCATCAGGTCGACTGGATCTTATCCACAGCCTTAGACCTAGGCATGGAGATCGGCTTTGTGGGAATACTGGAGTACTCCCAGGACTATAGTTTTGAGACTGCCTTTGCCGACCAGATCGGCGAGCTGCAGACCAACCTCGACTACAACGCCATGCGGCGGATGGACGACGTCATGCGCATCGCTCCGGACGTGTTGATCGGCAACTACCTGCCGAGCGGGAACCTGCATGTCCCGGTGACAGACACTATTCAGCTCTGCCCTGACGTCGGATTCATGACTGGTATCAACATGGCCTCGCGTTGGTCGGAGCTGTTTCGGCTAAAACTCGGCGAAGGATGGAGGAATGATGCAGATATATACCGCAAGCACCGTGGCTGACTCTTTTTCGGGGGCAATATTCGCCATCGAGGGGATCGCCGATGCCGCAGTCGTCCTAAACGGGCCGACTGGCTGTAAGTTCTACCATAGTGCTACCTCGGACTCACAATTCCCCCGCAGCGTCGACTACGACCCGCTGAACTATGCCGAACGCTGCTTTTTCGGCCAGCCCCGCGTTCCTGCCACCTACCTGGACAGCGACGACTACATCTTTGGCTCCGAGATGAAGCTGGCCGAGGTTTTAGAGATCGTCGCTGCCAGGGACTACAGCCTGATTGTCGTTGTCAACTCACCCGGAGCCGCCCTCATCGGGGACGACCTGAACCGCATGCTTGCCCAGACTGTCCGTCAGACGCCTTGCTTCTCCCTCGAAAGCAGCGGCTTCTCGGGAAGTTTTGGGGAGGGCTTCCAGACTGCCCTGAACAAGATGATCGACCTGCTCGACCTCCCCGCCACCGAGCCTGACCCGATGACTGTGAACCTTTTGGGCATCAGCCTCAACCAACGCTATTTCGACCACAATTACGCCACGATCCGCGAGCTCTTGGCCCTAAGCGGCGTGCAGGTCGCCACAGCTTTCGGCGCCACCGACCCCCTGCAAAAGATCGCCACCGCCCGCCAGGCTGCCTTAAACATTGTGGTCTGCCCAGAAAACGGTCTGCAAACTGCCAAGAAGCTGCAAGACGACTGGGGCACTCCCTATATAGTCCTTGACGAAGGACAGCCGGTCGGCTTTAGCGCCACAGAAGCTATGATCGCCCAAGTCTCTGCGGCTCTGGGCACCGATCCCGATGCTGCATATCAAAATGTGGAGAAGGCCAGAGCCGTGGCCTACCTGCAGCTCTCCCGCTACTCCTCATTGCTAGGCCTCCCCAAAGGCGCCCTGTACTCGATTCGTGCCCAGCCCTCGTTTGCCTACCCCCTTGCCCGCTGGTTGAGCGAGTACCTCGGTATGATCCCTTCGGCTATCGAGCTTGTACCTGGAGAGGACGGGGGGTTCGTAACAAGGCTGAATGACTTTTTAAGCTCGATTTCCTGCTCCCACGTTCTTGGCAAGCCTGTAGCCGAGACGCCAAGCGAGGTGATATTCGCTGATGCGGACACTATAACGACCAGCCGCCTGACTGGCATTACAGCTGCTTGCATCGAAATCGGCTACCCGGTCTTATCCTACCTCGACATCACCCGCAAGCAGCTCTTCGGGTCAGAAGGGGCGCTTTTCTTGCTGGAGCAGATCATGAACGGCCTCCGGTTTATCTAAGCAAGGAAGGTTTTTCTTTGTTTGCTTGTCACGATGAGGCGAGTTGCTCCAGATTGACGATAGGGTACAGTTTTCCGGGGGTAAATTCGCAAACTCATCGCACCACATAACAAAAATATGGCATATCCAGGGTAAACGCACCAGACATCGTCTGCAAAACCGGCGGAAATGCACGAAAA
>JGI24702J35022_10002813_pt1 | contig 10548 bp, 14 predicted proteins | sample TergutTh196P4_FD_35022 | JGI IMG/M metagenome (IMG submission 35022)
GGAACTTCGTTTATCGGGACGCCGTCTATCGCTATCGTCCCGCCGTTCAGTTCGTAGAAGCGCATCAGTAAGTTGACGATGGTCGTCTTTCCTGCGCCGGTCGGGCCGACGATCGCGATCTTCTGACCCGCGCCCACGTTCGCGGAGAAGTTGTTTATTACTGTTTTATCATCGGTGTACCCGAACCTTACGTTCCTGAACTCAACGCTTCCTTTGACGTCGGTGAGCATCCTCGCCTTTCCGGACTCGTCCTCCATCTCCTCCTCGTCCAAAAATTCGAACACACGCTCGCTCGCGGCGGCCGTTCTCTGAAGATTGTTCGCCGCCTGCGCGAATTGTGACAGGGGTTGCGTGAATAACCGCACGTATAACATGAACGCGACGATCACACCGAACGATATTGTTCCGTTTACCGTGAGAACAGCGCCGACGATGCACACCGCCACGTAACCGAAGTTGCCGATGAACATCATGAACGGCATCATAAGTCCGGACAGGAACTGCGACTTCCAGCCGCTGTTGTATAATTTTGTGTTTATATCCTCGAACGTCTGCTTGAACTCTTTGCTTCCGTTGTACGCCTTTACGATGCTGTGCCCCGTATATGTTTCCTCGACGTGACCGTTGATCGCGCCGAGGTCGCGCTGCTGCGCGACGAAGAACTTCTGCGAGCTTCTCATTATGAGTATCATCATAACGAAACCGGCAAGGCTTGCGCCTATGGCGGTCAGTGCCATTGTGGTGTTCGTAATGAACATCATTATCAGCGAACCGACGAACATCGCCGCCGCCGTGAGCAGCGTGGATATGCTCTGGTTCAGGGTCATTCCTATTGTATCAACATCATTCGTCACACGGCTGAGGACGTCGCCGTAGCTTGTCTTGTTGAAATATCTGAACGGGAGGCGGTTGATCTTCCTTGATATGTCCGATCTCATGCTCCTGCATATCTTTTGCGTGACCGTTGCCATTATCCAGTTCTGCACGAACGTGAATATCGCGGCGCCCGCGTAAAGGCATAACAGCAGTATCGCAATGGAAGTTATCGCATTCATGTCTATTGCGGTCGCGATCCCTTTCGTGATCTCATTGGTAAGGTCCTTCAGCTTATCGGGGCCGACTATCTGCAATGTTGCGCCTATGACCGCCGCTATCATGACGATGACGACCGCGTAAAGATACGACCGTCCGTATCTCATCAGCTTGGACAGGGCGCCGCCGAGGTCCTTCGCCTTCTCGCCGCCGACCATGCCTCTGCCCATCGGTCCCGCGGGCCGCGGCCGCTCTCTCGGCTCATCGGTCATGATGCCAGCTCCTCCTCGCTAAGCTGCGACATTGCTATCTCCTTGTACACTTCGCACTTTTCGAGTAATTCTCTGTGCGTCCCCGTGCCCACGATCATGCCGTTGTCGAGCACCACGATCATATCGGCATCCATGATCGTGCCTATGCGCTGCGCGACTATCAGACTCGTAACGCCTTCCGTCTCCTTTTTCAGAGCTGTCCTCAGGTCCCTGTCCGTCCTGTAATCCAACGCGGAAAAGCTGTCATCGAAGATGTATATCTCCGGTCTCCTGCAGACGGCCCTCGCTATCGAGAGCCTTTGTTTCTGGCCGCCGGATATATTCGAACCGCCTCGTGATATCGCTGCGTCGTACGTATTCTCCATCTTTTCAACGAAGTCCGCACCCTGGGCTATTCTTACAGCGTTCTTCACATCATCCTCTGTTGCACTCTCCATTCCGTTATCGCCGAATGCCACGTTCGAGGTTACCGTCCCTGAAAAGAGAACAGCCTTCTGAGGAACGTATCCTATTTTATTATGCAGCGCGTCCAGCGAATATTCGCGTACGTCGATGCCGTCTACCAGCACTGAACCTTCCGTGACATCGTAGAACCTCGGAACGAGATTGATGATGGTGCTCTTCCCGCTCCCGGTGGAGCCGATGAACGCGACCGTCTCGCCGCGGTTCGCAATGAAGCTTATGTCTTTCAGCACATGATCTGCCGCTCCCGGATATCTGAACCCGACGTTCCTGAACTCCACTTCGCCTTTTTTCGGCGTGTCGCCGGTCATGCTGCCGTCCGTCACCGACGGCTCTGTGTCGAGCACCTCGTTTATCCTTCTGGCGGAGACCTGCGCTCTGGGCAGCATTATGAAAAGTATCGTGATCATCATGAACGCCATCAGTATCTGCATTGAGTAAGACGAGAACACTATCATATCGGCGAATAATTCCCTTTTATCGGCGAGACCGGCGGCGCCGTCTATGAGTATCGCCCCTATCCAGTACACCGACAGCAGCAGCCCGTTCATGATCAGGCCTATCGCCGGCATCATGACCGCCATCGCGCGGGAAGTGAACATGTGCGTGCCGGTCAGTTCATCATTGGCCGCTTCGAACTTCCTTTTCTGATGTTCCTCGGCGTTATATGCGCGTACGACCGGAAGACCAGTCAGATTTTCTCTGGCCACTCTGTTGATGTTGTCCGTAAGCGACTGCATCTTCCTGAACTTCGGTATCACAAGTATGAAAAGGAACGCGAACAGCAGCAGCAGTATGAGAACGGCGACGCCGGTGACGATCGTCCATTCAAATCCTTTGTTGGATATCTTCATTAGCGCCCATACCGCAAGTATCGGCGCCTTGATGATTATTTGTAATCCCATGGTCACGACCATCTGTATCTGCGTCACATCGTTCGTTGACCGTGTTATTAACGAAGCTGTTGAAAATTTGTTTATCTCGGCCATTGAAAATGAGTCCACTTTGCTGAACTGCAGGCTTCTGAGAGTTCTTGCGTACGATGATGCTATCCTTGACGCCAGGAAGCCGACGGCGATCGCCGCCGCGAGACTTCCGAACGCGCACATCAGCATCTTCAACCCGATGGACCAGACGTCGGACACGTCCGCGGGTATCGGGGACGTGATGAGCATCGTTATCTCGCCCATGTACTCCGGTAACTTAAGGTCAAGCCACACCTGGATAACGATAAGAACGAGGATCACGCCGATCATGGCCCATTCTTTCGGTCTGAGATAACTGATGATCTTGAACATTTGTTTCCCCCCGGTCACTGCTGCCGTTTGATCTCCGACAGCGACGCGGCAAGCTTTCTCGTTATCCGTACGTATTCGGCCGCGTCCTCGTCGCCGAGCATCATCAGGATGCTCTTCATCATTCCGATACGGTCCCTGCGGTGCTCCTCCGCATGTTCCGTTCCTTTCTCCGTAAGCCTTACTATTATTCTGCGGCGGTCATCACTGTCTATTTCACGTGTTATCAGTCCTTTGCTCTCAAGGCTGTTGAGAACGGCTGCGACGCGCGCGGAACTGGCGCCCATGGCCTCGCTTATCTCGCCGGGGATTATGCCGCTGTGCATCTCCCTTATGTAATGAAGGACGAACGCCTCTCCCCGGACGCCTTCCTGGATGACATTCTGCTTCCCCGCCTTACGTATAAGCTGCAGACTGCGCAGGAACTCGTCCGCGAGATCGTCATAATTCATTGCATCCGTCCTTAATTTGCTAACAGCATTAGTAACTTACTATATTAACTTATTTCACGGAAAGAGCTTTGTTCCTGTGCGATGTCCGGAAGATATGCGCAGCATACTTCAGGATAACAAAAAAAACGAACGTAACGGTAGGTAACAAGTGGATCCGAAGAGATTTGAACTCTTGACCTCCCGGTTATCAGCCGGGCGCTCCAGCCAATCTAAGCTACGGATCCGCAGGTTGGACTGCCAATAAGGATTGATAATAAAAAGCTTTTGTTCGTATCGCCGGGAACTGATTTTCCGGCGCCGGCGATGCGAAACAATAATCAATCCGCCATTGTTACGTAGGTGCATGGCCGCGGTATTCCACTGGGTGAAGGTCAGGCTGTTCTGCTACGCCACCGAAGATGAGGAAAGGCTTCGTGACGTCATCGTCAGCATATCGGGAACGGATGACATTTCAGAGGAGATAAGCGAAGGGCATCACGGCAATGATATGATCATCCTTACCGCCGACCTGAAGGGCAGCGCGGAATGCAGGGAACTTTTCAAAAGACTGGGAAAGGATGTTATTGACGAAGTGCTGAGCGGTCTTGAGGACAGGATGGACGACGACTGCACCTTCTATTTACGCGTTGACAAACAGGCTGCCGTTTCGGGAGCATATGAAATTGCGCACCACGGCGACGTCGTATCGATAACATGCAAGGTCGCGGCGCACCCTGCGAAGAAAGATATTGCTCTCGGCAATATGCAAAGATTCCTAGAGGACATCCTCCGCGGGCCGTTCTGAATCCTCCTCGTACGCCCACACCGGTGTGACCTTCACTTCCTTTACGCGCCTTTTGCTGACCGATATCACTTTTATGCGCGCATTCTCCAGTTCTACGATATCGTTGTTCCTCGGTATCCTGCCCATCTTATGGAATACGAAACCTCCGACGGTACGGTCCTCGTAGCCGTCAAGATCGAATGTTATTCCCGAGCGTTCCATGAGATCGTCTATCTTCGCGCCGCCAAGCACTTTGAAGCTGCCGTCCGAGTTCTCTGTTATCTCTTGTTCGATATCGTCGCTCTCGTCCCATATCTCTCCTACGAGTTCTTCGACGATATCCTCAAGCGTCACGATGCCGACGGTGCCGCCGTACGGGTCTATGACGGCGGCCATGTGCATCTTCGACTTCTGCAGGTCCTTCAGCAGCATGGATATCTTCATCGTCGCCGGGACGAACTTTATCGGTCTTATTATATCGTCCATCTTCGTATCGGAGGACTCGGAATAGTGGTTATAGAAGTCCTTGCTGTATATGACGCCGACTATCTGATCTATATTCCCTCTGTAAACGGGTATCCTTGAGAATCCGGTCTCCCTGAACATCTTTTTTATCTTGTTCTTATCGGACGTGACGTCAATTGCCGTTATGTCGACGCGGGGGGTGCACATCTCTCCGGCCGTTATATCATCGAATTCAATGGCCGATTTGATAAGATCGCTCTCGTGCTTCTCTATTGTCCCCTCTTCCTCGATCTCATCGATTATCACCATTAATTCCTCTTCCGTCACTGACGGCGCCTCCTCATCCGGCATCGATCTGGTGAGAACCTTCTTAAGTTTCACGAACGGGATGCTCAGCGGGGTGAACGCTTTGATAAGTGCCGATAATGTTCCTGCAAAGGACATCGCGACCTTTTCTGCTTTCATCTTGGCTATGCATTTCGGTATTATCTCGCCAAAGGCGAGTATAATAAGCGTTATCGCCACCGTTGACACGGCGGCGGCGATCCTCTCGTCCATGATGAAAAGGGCGAAAAGCACCCCCGATATCGTCACCGCCGTGAAATTGACGAAATTGTTGCCGATCAGCAGTGTTGTTATCAGTTTATCATAATTCTCGGATATCTTAAGGGCCTTCTCCGCCTTTCTGTTGCCTTCTTTCGCATAGTTCTTCAGCCTTATGCGGTTCATTGTCGTGTAAGCGGTCTCGGACGCCCCGAAGAACGCCGAAAGGCCTACAAGTGTCGCCAGAATGACTGCGAGTATCAGAATAACGGTATCATCCATTTGTTTTTGCCCCTAATGCGGCGCGGGGACCCTGCTGCCTTCATATTGCAGCGGTCCGTTCATTTCATAATATAAAGGATGAGTATTTTAAACCTTTTGAAAGGCCGGGGCATAAAAATGCCTTTTATATTGATACGATGATGAAAGTTCCTTCCGCTATTGCTGTTAAGAATTTACTTTGATTTAAATATAAGAAGTAATATTAATATAGAGAGGTTGGAACCCATGGCAGAGTTCAAATACGAGATAGTGGAGAGGATCGCTGTCCTTTCGGAATCATCGAAAGGATGGACAAAAGAGCTCAATCTGATAAGCTGGAACGGGAGAGAGGCAAAATACGACATAAGGGAATGGTCCCCGGACAACGAAAAGATGGGGAAAGGCGTCACACTGACCGACGAAGAGGTCTCTCAGCTCAAGAAGGCGCTTGCGGGCCGCGATATCTGATCCCGTTCCGGACGCCGGCGGAAAGGGCGCATACCTGCGTCCGAACGCCGCGGACATGAAATATTCACGGAAAAAACGGTTCTCGGAGTATAGGTTTTATAAACCTTAAGAGACTATCCGACTGACAGAGGCATTCGGATATTACGACCTGGTCCGTCCAAAAGGCGAGGAAGATTATATTTGGAATACTTCAAAAAGAGGAATAAAAATGGCCTACGGAGATAGGAATTACAGGGACAGAGACCAGCCGCCGAGAGAGATGCACAAAGCCACGTGCTCAGACTGTGGGAACGAATGCGAGGTTCCATTCAAACCGACGCAGGGAAAACCGGTCTATTGCAGGGAGTGCTTCAGAAAGCACGCACCTCCGAGAGACAACAACAGGCGCAGATACTGAGCTCATACCGGGCGAGATATCACACCTGAAACCACTTACATATTTTCGATCTGTTTCTCATCATAATAATATATCCTTATGTTATGACCGTCAGCATGTACATGCCTAAGGATCTCGATCAGTTCAGAAGACCGGCGGGCGAGGAAGGACGCCTTTTGCTGAACGAAATGAATGAGCACCACCGGGGACTGAGCGAATGGGCGCTCTCGAAGGTACCGAGGACCGGGTGCAGGAAGATACTGGACATCGGGTGCGGGGGCGGTATGTTCATATCGCTGCTCGCGCACCGTTATCCTGATGCGCATATAGAGGGGATCGATATATCTGAGACGTCCGTGGCAGCGGCCGCGGAATATAACAGAGAGATAGTGAACAAAGGGCGCTGTCATATCTCTTTAGGATCGGTCTCCGAACTTCCGTTCGATGCGGGGACGTTCGATCTTGTCACCGCCGTCGAGACGTACTTCTTCTGGCCTGATATAAGCAACGACATACGTAAAGCGGCATCGACGGTCCGTAATGACGGCATTCTCCTCATTGTCTCGGAGACGTACCCGCACCCGGACTTCAAAGAAAGGAACGAAGAGTTCGTCCGCAGCTTCGGTCTGAAACTTTTAGAGAACAAAGATATGGCCGAGATCATAGAAAAGTGCTCGATGGACGTCACCGTCAGCACCGACGAGAAAAAGAACTGGGTCACTTTCGTCGGAAGGAAGCGTTCAGATCCTGCCGAACCGGACCGACATATATAATTTGAGAACGGCGAAGGCGAACATCACTATCGATACACCAACTATTATCAGCAATACGCCCGCGGCCGTAATGTCCTCTATATAAAGCCAAAGACCCACCGACGCGAGTATGACGCCTGTAAAAAGCAATACCGTCATGTTCCGCCTGCTGTACCACATGACCGCCGGATGTGATACAAAGAATATCAATCTTGCCGGTACGTTCGCTGCCGGGAACGAAGAAAGGAAAAGAAAGAGGTTTTACGCAAGCTTCTTGCCTGCGTTCGGGTTTGCGCTCTGGTCGAACACCGCTGTCGGCTCGAACAGCCAGACCGCGTTGGCCTTAAGATGCATCGCCGCGAGTGCCTTGTTCATCTCATCGAATATCGGTCCCTCGGTGACACGCTGCTTCGCCTTCACGTTGACGCTGAACGATGTGAGACCGGCGATAAGCAATATCGCCGCCTTGTCGTTCTTCGCCAGGTTGGCCGCCGTCGATCTCATAAGCACCTCTCCCACGATCAGCATATCGGGCGCGACCGCCTGTATGCTCCCGCAGACTATGGAGTGGGGCTGTCCGTCCGCGCTGACCGACGTCAGTACTTTCACTGACTTCTGGTCCTTGAACGCTGCCATTACATTCTCCGGAAGTGATACCATTTAAACCACCGGACATGAACCGACGTGTTAGTATATATCAGCACGCTATCACGGGTGTAACTAACGCACCCGTTTCAACACATCAGACTCATTCCGATCTCGGTTTCCGTATGTTGATCGCGAAGAGGACGGCAAAGAACACTGCGCCGGCCACGAACAAAGGTATGAACTCCGTCACGTCTATCATATATGCACCTGCACCGTCAACATCGTGTCCGTATATATTATTAATCACGCCTTTCTGAGATGCTGGACCACGAGCTTTATCTCCCCGCCCTGGGAAAGCGGCATCGTGGTGCACTTATAACGTTCGCCGGTCGACGGCATCGTGCGGAAGCTTTTGCATCTGTCGTCCCTTACGGCTGCGGTCACCGGACAGTCGTCGCAGCACATGGTCTTCCCGAAAAGCGTGAAGCATCCCCTTCCTATCACGCTTTCAAGAGATACGCCGAACTTCTCCGTCCCGGCACGGTTCATCCAGACGACCGTGTGCTCGGAATCGTGTATTATGATTATGTCGTCGATCTCGTCGAGTATGAGGTTCAGAAGGCTTTCCGTGTAATTCTCTTCCTTTTGAATGTCCATCATATCACAGCAAAGGTATCAGGCTATGCGTTTATATTATGATTGCNTGTGCCTCGTACGCCATTGAGAACATAATTATACGAAATACGTTACAATGTTCTCGCTTTTCGTAGTTTGCTATCTGCTTTCGTTGAAAAACATATTTTGTACGATAATATTCGCAAGAACAAAGTTTTATATGGAAAATACATACGGCGACAGAATGAGCTACGACCTTATCATCATAGGTGCCGGCCCGGGAGGCCTTACAGCAGGTATCTACGCAAGGTCGCGTATGATGAGCACCCTCATCATAGATGCGGCGGAGGTCGGCGGACAGCTTGTGTCGCTCTATCCCGACAAGGCGATACAGAACTATCCGGGATTCGAAAGGATACAGGCGCGCAAACTTTCCGACAGGCTTTACGCTCAGGTGGAGTCGCTGGGCTGCGAGATAAAGGATAAAGAAAAAGTCATCGACATCATGGACAGCGATGAGAAACTTGTCGTCATTACCGATAAGGATGAGTATCACACGCATTCGGTGATCGTTGCCACCGGAATGGGAATGTTCAGACCTAAGAAGATAGGGTGCAAAGGTGAGGACAAATTTGAGAATAAGGGACTGTACTACATACTTCCCCCCAAAGAGGAGCTCATAGGGAAGAACGTCATAGTGTTCGGCGGAGGCAACAGCGCCGTCGAGATGGCGCTGATAGCCGATTCCGTGACGTCGACGACGATAGTGCACCGAAGGGACGAGCTCAGATGCGATGAGAGCAATACAATAGCGTTAAAGGACAGCAGCATAAGGACGGTCATGAGCTCCGAGCTGGTATCCGTGAACGGTGATGATTCCGTAAGATCAGTAACGCTGAAAAAAGGTGACGAAACGTTCGACACGGAGGCGGACATTGTTGTCATCCTTATAGGCATATCGTCTGACCTAGAAGACCTGAAACGATGGGACCTCGAGCTTACGGAGAGCGGTCTTGTGAAAGTGGACAATGCAATGCGGACATCGAGGAACGGCATATTCGCGTGCGGGGACGCGGTCGATTACGAGGGCAAGTACAAGCAGATAACCACGGCATGCGGCGAGGCCGCGACGGCGGCGAACAGCGCATACAAATTCGTCAAAAAACCGTACTGGGCTTAAATGGTTTTAAAAAGAGGTTTGCGGGAACGCTTACTCAACGAGGGCGTCCGAGGGGCACTCGTCGATGCACGCACCGCACTCAACGCATGCGTTCTGGTCAATGACGGCGATGTCATCCACCTTTATCGCGTTCTGCGGGCAAACATCGGCGCACGCGCCGCATCCTACACAGTCATCTGCTTTTACTGATACCATTTTAGTACCTCGGTGCAGATTAGACCGCAATCCTATTTTAACCTTTTTCCTGCTTCCCGAACGTTGATATTTTATGAGGGCCGCGGCCGCTGAACGGCCTTTGCGGTATCCCGGCATACACGGGACGCCGGACCGCGGTCTGAGTGAATATACAAAGGATATAATACATAATCCAGGATATCGGCTACGGGTGCGCCGTCCTTACGGCGGCACGGAACGGTAATATCATGGAAGAGATTCAAGAGATCAAGGTGCAGACAAAGGAATGGTCCAATCCGACCGCGGCGGGGTTAGTGGCGCTGGCGGTCGCATGCTTCTGTTTCTTTGCATTGCTGAACGGTTATGTCGACGCGACGGCCAAACCGCTGATCGGCTGCTGGCTGATAGGCGGGTTCGTGATACAGGTCTTCGTCGGGCTCCTGGACCTGAAGGGCGGCAATCATGCCGGCGGGAACACGTTCTTGTTCTTCAGCGCGTTCTTTATGCTTGCGTCAGGCATGGAGATGCTTGTCAGCTCAGTGTTCACGGTGGACAGCCGCATAGACGGCTGGGCGTGGCTCGCTTTAGCTATGGTCCTGATACTTTGGACCCCGGCGTTCTTCAAGAAGGTGAACGTGCTTTCATTCATCGTGCTGGCGATAGATGTTGCGCTGCCGCTCATAGCGATCAGGGACCTCAGGATATTTGATGAGAATTTTGCCGCGCTCCCGGCATACGCATTGCTCGTGGCCGCGCTGCTTGCGATATATCTGAGCGCCGCAATTGTTGTGAACACAGCATTCGGAAAGAAAATATACCCAATGTGACCGCCGTCGGCACGTCCTCGCCG